>Ga0070682_100000058_pt1 | contig 108660 bp, 87 predicted proteins | sample KBSC63LmetaG_FD_64668 | JGI IMG/M metagenome (GOLD analysis project Ga0070682, IMG submission 64668) | Corn rhizosphere microbial communities from Kellogg Biological Station, Michigan, USA - KBS C6-3L metaG | ecosystem: Host-associated > Plants > Roots > Rhizosphere | place: USA: Michigan...
TCCCTGACGGTCGGGCTACTGCCATGATGCGAGAGCCCTGCCTGACGGTCGGGCTACTGCCATGATGCGAGAGCCCTGCCTGACGGTCGGGCTACTGCCATGATGCGAGAGCCCTGCCTGACGGTCGGGCTACTGCCCAGCGCGAGCCCTCCCTGTCGGTCGGGCTACTGCCCCGTAAGCAAAAGAAAAAGGGAGCGCCGTCGCTCCCTTTTCGGTTATGCCAGAGCCATGGTCTAGTTGGATCCGAAGCGTTGGCGATACTCGCTGGAGCTGATGAAAGCCTTCACCATTTCAGCGAGGATGTAGTTGCCGTTAAACGAATTCAGCTTGCTAAGCCAGAAGTTGAAGCCAGCCGTGTCTGGATCGCGTCGGAGGTATCCGAAGTATTCCATGGTCACGAAGGCCGCATTGAATTCGCGTGTGTTCAGTTCCTCAGACTCAGCGATCATGCGGAGAATCTGCGCGCGCGTCGCCCCGCCGTTAATCGCCGCCACCAGTTGGTTGCGGAAGGTGTCGGCCGCGGGGAAGTTACCGCGGATTTCGCCACCCGTGAACTGCTTCGTGTGGAAGTTGATGTAAGCGCGCCCGTTTCGCAGGTTGTCGAGCTGCGCGGCGAGCGTGGTGCCGTTGCCCTCAGGCGCATCCCACTTGCCGCGGAACGTGCCGCCGACTCCCGGGTTCGGGAAGAAGACCTGGTCGTTCGGGTTATTGTCGTTGAACGGCGCTCCGAAGAAGCCCCAGACGACCGGTCCGTTGACACCCGGCGCGACCGACGGCCCGGCGTGGATGTGTGCCGCGATCAGGTCGTCATTCGTGTCAGCGGTCTGTCCACCCACGTCGATGTTGCTGATCGTGGCGGTAAAGCTCAGCGCCGTTTGCGCGTCGTTGAATTGGAAGCGTGCCGTTCCGGAGGAAGCCGGACGGGCGGCGCCGCCTGTCGTGGTCGGAACCGCCGGCGGAACTTCCTGCCCGTTGGTCAGGCTCACGACGAAGAGCCGTACCTGGCTGGGTGAAAGACCGGCCGAAGCGAGCAGGTTATCAACATACTGCTCGTTGGTCAGCGTCGAAGGATACTTCGAGACAAACTCGGGTCGCGTAACGAACTCGTTGAAGTAAGCAACCTTGTTTGCTTCGAGCACGGCGTCCGCGCCCGGCGCGCCGAAGACGTAGCCCCTCTGCAGCGCCTGGACGTCGCGTTCAAAGTTGCCGTACAGGATCGGTGCCGGACTTCCCGAGGCGTTGGCGCCGAACGCTGTCCGGTGCGTCAGGTACGCGAGATAGCCGGTGCGTTGAAATTCAAATGACAGGAAGAACGCTGCCGAGACGTTGATGCGTTTGTTCTCGATGCAAGCGGCATTCGCGCCACAGGAGTTGATTTCATTTTCCCAGAAAGCCTGACCGGCGGCGTCGGGTTCGCGGTTCAGGAAATCGAGATAGTGTTGACGAACGAAGAACGACGTGGTGTCGATCGGGTTGGTCGCCGAAGGGCCGGTGTCGTTATCGAGTATTGTCAGTTCGGCCGTATTCGGGTTGCCCAGGCCGACGCCGGCGCCAGTCGGGTTCGAGAGTTGAAGGTTGATGATTTCGTCCGCCTCATCGAACTTGTCGTCCACGATCAGGAGGCGGAAGGTCTTCGAGGTCTCGCCCGCGGCGAAGCTGAGCGTGCCGAGCGCGATCTCGTAGTCGCTCTTCTGGTTGGCGTTTATGTCCGGTGCAGGCGTCGGCGTCGGTGACGGCGTCGGCGTGGGCAACGGTGTGGCTGCGAAGTCGAAGGTGTTGTAGTTAACGGTGGCCGTGCCTGACACGTCGCCCGAACGCGTTACCGTGATATCGACGTGGCCTGAGCCCTCGCCGATGGAGTATGCGTCAGACGAAAACTGGATGAGCGAGGTGGCGGAGGCCGTGGTTGGTTGAAGCTTACCGAACAGCCCGTGCTGCTCCTCGCCGATGCCGGCGCTAAAGTAAAGCGTGTTCACGTCGCCGCCCGCGCCGCCGTTACCGAACTTCAAGTCCCACAGTTCGTCAATCTTGATGCCGTTGCCGCTCTCGTCCTGAAGCGTGCCCAGGAAAGCGCCGGTGGTTGGGTTATAGGCGTGAATGGACGGGTTGCCCTCGCCAAAGTTGCCGACGAGAAGTGCGCCGCCGAAGATGCCGAAAGTGGCGGGCGCGAGCGTGATACCCCAGGGCGAATTGAGCGCGCCGTTGTTGATGCCGAACGTCAGATCGCGGACACCGTTGGCGTTGAAGCGGCGAACGAAGCCGTTGCCGACGCCCTCCTCGTCGCGCCCGTTGGCGCCCACCTTGGCGTAGGCAACGTAAAGCGAACCGCCGATTGCCTGAATGTTGAAGGGGTGATAGACGTTGCCCATCGTGTTCGGGATGGTCGGATCGGCGAAGGGGAAGTTGGCCGACGGTTGCAATACGAACGAGCTGTTGAAGACGTCAATCGTGCCGTTGGCGAAGTCGGCAGCGTAAATGAAATTGCCCGAGCCGTTGTTCGCATACGCGAGACCGGTGTAGGCGTGTCCAGGTTGGTTCGCTGCGATTACTGCCGTGGTTGAACCGGCTGCCGGGGCGTTCGGGTCCCAACCGGTAATGTTGCCGGTGAGGGAAGCGAACAGGAAGTTTGCGCCGCACGGAGCGCTTGCACAGGCGCCGGGCAAAACAAATTCAGTTGACACCGGGTTCGCTACCGTGCCGGTAGGAAGCCCGCCGGGGATAGTCACAGTTTGTGGGCTGGGGTTCAAGGTAACGGCTGAGCCCGAAGGAACGTCGCCCCGGATGAGCTGCGTAGTGCTCGTTCCGTTGTTTACTACCCAGAAGGGACTGCTCCCGGTCAATGAGATGCCCCAGGGATTGACGAGCAGCGGATCCAGAACGGGAGCCAGACCGGGGGCGTCAGTAACTAAATTCGTTTGCCGGTACGCTGAGCCCGGAGCGATAACGGGGATCGCATCCGGAATCTGATCTTGTGGATCGCCGGCACGCGGTGCTCTCTTTGCTCGAGCCGGAGCATTTGGAATTACTGGTAACAGACACAGGTAAAGAAAGAAGCTAAGTGACAAGCTGATGAGCTTTCGAGTGTGGACTCTGCTCGAAGTCAAACGCATTGGATTCTCCTTCTGGCTAGTGGATAGAGATCGATAATTGTGCGATAGAGACACGCAACAAGGCGTTATTCATTAGTGCGCTGGATGGCGTTTACCAGAATGTTTTATGAAACGGTGCTTCGGTTGTTGGCGAACAAAGACTTCGCCTGGGAATCGAAAGGCGAATAATATCGACTAATTGGCCTCGGGGGTTGGCGAAACTTTATGCCTGACAAAAGATGCTGTCAAGATTTTTGTTACCCGGTGCGTAACCCTTTCCAATCCCGCAACCGTCAATTCTGCTAATCTTATCCACGCTTGCGGTTGAGTTATTCTCTGCGTAAAATGTCGGTTCTTTTAACGGCCGGTCACGTTAAGAATTCATTGTTAGTCATTACGTGCTGCTGCTCGCTCCCCGAGGGCATCTAATCTGCTCTTGTCTGCGTCTTTATCTCGGAGGATTTTCGTGAAGCAAGTTTTTCGCTCTCTTTGCGGTATAGCCGCGTTTATTGTCATGGGCAGTGCTTTCTCGACGGCGCGGGCGCAGATCGTGAGCGCTACCCCTGACCCGGTCGCGATTCAACTGACTTCCAGTCCGCTAAGCTTTTATTCATTTGCCGGCGACATCAGCGCCAATGGACGATTCGTAGTTTTTGAATCAATCGGAAACCTCGACACGCAAAATCCCCGCAACGCCGATGGCAATCGCGAAATCTTTCTGGCCGATTATGCGCAACGACGCATTTTTCAATTAACGGATACCAGGAACGTTCAAAAGCCCCCGGCAAGTCCGACACCAACCCCGACTCCGACACCGTCGCCATCGGCAAGTCCAACACCGACACCTGGGCCAACCCCGCCAGACCTCAGTTTGGTAAAGATCGAAATCAGCAACAACCGCCCGATGATCTCCATGGAGCCAACGCTGGTGGGGGGCAAGAGGACGTATACGATCGTTTTCACGTCAAACGCGCCGGATCCGCGAAGCTTCGATGGAACCGACAGCGCGGCATTGACCGCGAACGCGAATCTCGAAATCTGGGTTTATCAGTTACCGGCCATCGACGACACCTTTGACTTGAGCACGGGCGACGATGTCGCCTTCACAGACCTATCTGCCGGCACCTTCCGTCAGGTCACCGATACCGCTCCCAGCCGTCCCTTACATGCTACCGTTGTAGTGCCTGACGCTATCGACGACAATCGCGAGCCTTCAATAAGTGACGACGGCAACACCGTTGCCTTTATCTCCACGCGAAATTTGGTGACCGCTGTCGGCAACGCCGATGCGAACCCCGAACTGTTCTTCGCGCGCACAACTGGAGGCTTTGCTCCGGGGACGTTCAGCTACGCGCAAGGTACGAACACGCACGACACAGTTGCCGGTATCAGCGATACCCTGCAGCAGAATCCATCATTGTCAGCGAATGGCGCGGTGGTCGCTTTTTACTCGCGCGCTAACCTTGCCAGTTCCAACGACGACAAGAACCCTGAAATTTACGTGGCCGACTTTACTGGTTCCGGAATAACCAACGTTCGACAAATTACTAAGACGAAGCCGGAAGCGGCGGGTGCGACGAATGCGGGTTTGACCCTCAATATTCTCAGTCCGGGGCGTCGCCTAAGTCGAGACGGTAAGTTTGTCGCTTATGAATCGCGCGCGGAAGATCCTGCTTCCAACAACGGCACCAACAGTAGTTTCTACGCGATTTTTGTTTCAGACGTACCGGCGAGTTCGGCAACAGCCAGCACCGCAAAGCAGGTTGGTCTGCGCGCGACGGCTGAGCCTGGAGACGTAACGCACTTTCCTACGTTCAGCGACTACGATGGTTCGCTCGCGCCCCATTCATTGGTTTTCTCTTCAGCGCTGAATTTCAATCCGAACGGCACTTTTCCCGCCGCAGCGGATGACGCCACCACCGGCTTGAATCCAGTAGCTTTGGGTTCAATTCGTCCGACGCAAGTGTTTGCGACGCAGGTCCCGGTCACGACTACTAATACTTTCGTTCGACTAACCAGGAATCCAGTTCAGCTTTTTGCTTTCGGCATTCGGCCTCTGGCTAGTAGCACAATTCGTCGCATCGCTTTTAGCCTGCAGGGTGTCGAACTCGGCGGCGGCAACGGCGACGGCTCAAGCGAAATTTTTTATTTGGTCACGCCCGTCGTAACCAGCGAGTCAGCCGCGGCTTTGTCGTTCTACACCGGAGCCAGCAATTGGGGACCCTTTGCCAGTGCGGCGCCGGCCGCAAGTCCGACGCCGACACCCAGTCCATCGCCGGATTTTCCGGCGGGCCTGGCGCCAGGCGAATTAGCAATTGTCCGATCCACAGTCGGTTTGGCGAACTCCGATCAAACCGCAGTGGGCGGTGCTGAGGCCACTCGTCGTCCAGTCCTGCCGACTGAACTTAACGGCGTCACTGTTTCGATTAACGGTTCCGCTGCGGGCTTGTACTTTGTGGGCGATACTCCGGCTGAGGGAATCAGTTTTGTTACTCCCATCGGCCTCACGGGCGGCGTGAAATCCGTGGTCATCAATAATCGCGGTACAGTTTATCGCGGCTTCGTTAACATCGTTCCTGCACAACCCGACATCTTCACGAGCACTAACGACGCCGGCGGTGTCGCCGTGGTCTGTAACGTGACGAACACTGCAGTATCTGGTTGCGTGACCGGTCCGTTCCAGGTAACGACGGCTGACAGCACCGGCGCGCAGGTGCCAACCAAGCTCGAGATATATCTAACTGGCGTAAGGTTCGTATTGCCGTCCGAAGCAAAGGTGACTTTTGTTAATGGCAGCACCAGCACCGATGTGGCGGCCACGGCAGTCAGGCCAAATCTGAATATGTTTGGTTACGACTTGCTAAACATCACCCTCCCGTCAACGCTGGCGGGGGCCGCGCCTATCGATTACAAAATCATCGTCACCGTCACCCGTGGCTCGTTGTTCACCAGCAGGCCGGCAGCAACCGCTCCGCAGGTAACAATCAACCCTTAAGACAACTGACTAAACTTACACTCGAGCGCCGCCGGATTTATTCGTGCGGGGTTCTTTTTTCGCGTTCGCCAAACTCGAGAAGTGGTAGTATGGCGCCAGCTCGTCCGGCCTGGTCTGGTGGCCAAGCCACTCTCTAAAACTTTTCAAGTTCAACTGACCGCGAATGCGACGTTCAAACCCGCTCCTGGCATTGTTGGGGATACTGGTCTTCGTAGTAACCAGTCTGCCGTCGTCATTTGAGCTGGTCCGCACTTCTGAAGAGCGGCCGATTCGCTGGCCCGCGAAGACGATTCAAATCGCGCTTTCAACTTCACTGTCCGCGCCCGCGGCTGCTGTTAAACCAAATACCGACGTGCTGAGCGCGGTTCATCGCGCACTGCAAACGTGGTCGCGCGCTGCCGCAGTTACGTTTGTTGAAGTTCCTTCTGCGCTGCAGTCGATTAGTCCGGCTGAGAAGGGGGATGGCGTAAGCCTGATTACGATCGCGGGTACTGAAGAAAACCTGGCAATGTTCGCAGAAGGTAACACCACGGCGCGCACTCGCGTCTTCTACGATCCTGACACCGGAGAGATTACCGAAGCTGACATCGTCATCAACCCTTATCCGTATGCGCAAGGCGGTGCACCTTTGCAGTTTTCGACGGACGAGACGGCCGGCACGTACGATCTGGAGTCAACTCTCGCCCATGAGATAGGACATCTCCTGGGACTGGGTCACTCGAATGTTATCGGCGCCACGATGCAGACCTCGCAAGCGCTCAATGGAACCTATGGCCTGCCTGCCACCACTGAACGCACCCTTAGTGAAGCAGACGAAACGGCCGTTCGCAGTCTCTATGACCTGGGCAGCAAAACCGGTTCGATTGAGGGCAGGATTCTAAACAGTATCGATGGCAGTTTGCGGCCCGCTGCTGGAGCGCACGTTTGGTTTGAAGATATTGAAACGGGCAAAGTGATGGCCAGCAGTGTCACTGCGGCTAACGGTAAATTCACTGTGAGCGGAGTGGCCGCAGGGAACTATCGCGCGATGATCGAATATCTTGATGACGCGCAAAGCGTTGGCGATCGCAAAGCCACCTCGCGCGCTTTTCGGAGCGTGGAGATGCGCAGCCGTCTGCATGTGGCGTCAGACAGATCGACCCCGCTGATGTACGTGCTGGTGCCGCCGCAGAATTCGGCGCCCAACCTGAACCCGCGCTTCCTCGGACTTGCCGGCGAACTTTCAACCGTGCCCGTGCCTGTGTCACCCGGCGAAAAGATTACCCTGTACGTTGGTGGTGAGGGTGTCGACCGTGTGCCCGGTACAGGTTTCGTCCTTAGTTCACCGCATATGACGATTGAGGCTGCCAGTCTAAGCCGCGAACAAATTTTCCACGCCACTCCCGTGATCAGTATTGCGGTAACGATCGCGCCAGACGCGCCAGCCGGCGAATACACCTTGAAGCTGCAGGCAAACTCCGGTGAAACTGCTTATCTCGTTGGCGGCTTGACCGTCGTTCCCGCCAAATAAATTTCCTTTAGTAAACTTTCGAAAACCGACGCAAACTGTTAGCTTGCGCTGCACCATGCTGTTTGCGTGTCCGACAAACTTCAGTTTGGCGTTTTTGCCGGTAACTGAAAGAAGAAACGACAGACTGAAGTTTGTCGGACATCAAACGCGTCGCTTCGCCTAATTAATGAAACGCAAGTTACTTGATTATCTGAGATGTCCATCCTGCGCCGGCGTGATCATGCTGGCGTCGGTCGAAAACGCCGAGGATAACGAGATTATTGAGGGTCAGCTGGCATGCGACTCCTGTGCGCGCCGGTTTCCGATTCTGCGGGGGATACCGCGCTTTGCCATGCTCGACGCGGTGGCTCCCGACAAGGCGGCGACCGCGGAAAATTTCGGTTGGCAATGGCAACACTTTGTTCAAAGCGATGCGCTCTACGCAGATCAGTTTCTCGGCTGGTTGGCGCCGGTAAGGCCGGACTTCTTCAAGGATAAACTGGTGTTGGAAGGCGGTTGCGGGAAGGGACGGCATACACAACTTGCCGCTGAGTGGGGCGCGAAGGAAGTCATCGGCGTCGATTTGAGCGACGCGGTTGAAACAGCGTTTGCAGCGACCCGCAAACTGCCGAACGCGCACGTCGTTCAGGCAGACATTTATCAACTGCCGTTTGCGCGCGTGTTTGATTACGCATTTTCAATTGGCGTCCTGCACCACTTGCCTGATCCGCGCGCCGGTTTTCGTTCCCTCGCCGGGAAGGTGCGCGCGGGTGGTCATATTTCCGCCTGGGTTTATGGCGCTGAAAACAATGAATGGATCACGCGCTTCATCGATCCGTTGCGCGAGAAGTTCAGTTCCAAAATCGACCGCAGAGCGTTACTGCATTTGTCGAAAGCACCCACCGCGATGCTTTACCTGGCAACGAAACTTGTCTATGGCCCGCTCAATCGCAGCGCGCCCGGTAAACGGTTGGCGCACCACCTTTTTTATAACGACTATCTCAACGCGATCTCAGGTTTTGGGTGGCGCGAACAGCACACGATTGTTTTCGATCACCTCGTTGCGCCTACGTCACACTACCTGCGTCGAGAAGAATTCGAACAATGGTGGCAGGATATTCAAGCGCAGGACGTGGAGATTGGCTGGCATAACAAGAATAGCTGGAGAGGGTTTGGTAAACTTTGAAGAACGAACTTTGAATTTTGAACTTTGGTCTTACGAACTTCGAGCTTTGAACTTTGTGCTTTGAAACTTTGTGCTTTGAAACTTCCATCGAGGTTCGCCATTGCAATCATGATCAAAGTTCCAAGCTCAAAGCACAAGCTCAAAGACCAAAGACCAAAGCCCAAAGATCAAAGTTCAAAGCACAAAGTACAAAGTGCCGCATCTTGTATGATCTCTGCGCAAACAGCTCGACAGGCGATCTGGCGGCCGCTCTGGCAACTGCCCGGGCGTTTGGAATTGATCCTGTCTCTCGCCAGGCGCGAGTTGCTGACCCGTTACAAAGGGTCTGCCCTGGGGCTAATCTGGGCTGTGATCACGCCGGTGGTGATGATCACGATTTTCACGTTTATCTTTTCCGGGATTTTTAGCGCGCGCTTTGGGCCGAACGGTACCGCCTGGGACTACGCACTCTATCTGTTCTGCGGCTTGTTGCCCTGGACGATGTTTCAGGAAACAGTGCAGAGCTCGTCGACAACGATCGTTAGTCACGCGAACCTCGTAAAGCGCGTAGTGTTTCCGCTCGAAACCTTACCGGTGGCGCAGGTGTTGTCGGCCCTGGGAAATCAAATGTTCGGCACGGTCGCTCTGTTAGTAGCCTGCGTGGTAATCCGTCACCAGCTTTACTTTTCCGTTCTTTGGCTCCCGGTTCTATTAATTCCGCAATTGATTTTTGCGCTGGGTGCGGCCTGGCTGGTGGCATCGCTCGGAGTTTTTCTACGCGATATTGCGCAGGGAATCACACTCGTGCTCATGGCCTGGCTGTATTTGACGCCGATTATTTACCCGGAGACGATTGTCCCGGAAAGATATCGCCCGTTTATCAACGCGAACCCGTTCACAGCCCTGGTGCGTAACTACCGGCGAATTTTGTTGGAGGGCGCCGGGCCCGAATGGTCCAGCCTCGCGTATTTTGCGGTCCTCGCAGTAGTCATTTTCGTATTCGGCTACTGGTGGTTTGCGAAGACACGCCGAAATTTCGCCGACGTCATCTGAGTGATGCGTAATGCGTGACGGTTTTATTCCAAGTGACTAGCATAATGCAGCGGCAGGCCCGCCTTTGGAGTGCGGTGACCTGTCACCGCTTTGTTTTCGCTGCGACCTGTCGCAGCTCTGTATTTTAGAAACCGCGGCGTCAAGCCGCCGCGAAGCAAAAGCGGTGACAGGTCACCGCACTCCAAAGGCGGGCTTGCCACCGCAGTGTGCGGCGGGCAGGCTTTTGCGGAACGGTCCAAAGATAGACGGTTCGATAGAGTTTACCCCAGGGCACGCGCACCGTTTTTTCCGGCTTCCAGTCACCCATCAGAAAATCATGCGAGAGAATTCTTGATCCGGGCCGCAGCTCACTCAGAAGCTTGGGCCGTAGTAACACATTTAACTTCTCAGACAGGTAGAGCGTGACGATCGTCGCTTCATGTACGTCGATGTGAAACATATCTTCATTGCGGAAACGAACCAGATCAGACACGCCGGCTTGTCGCGCATTCTCTTCAGCTTCTTTCACTAACTTCGGATCGATCTCGATTCCCACCGCTCGTATGCCAAACTCGCGCGCCGCCGCGATGGGAATGCGGCCATCGCCGCTGCCGAGGTCATACAGCACATCGCCCTTTTTTACCTCAGCCATCCGCAGCATCTCGGCTACTGTTTCCGGCGGCGTCGGGTAGTAAATAACGTCCGGCTTCCGCAGCGGTTTCTTACGCGCCCGATGCTGGGCTCTGTGCGTCTGTTCGAATGAGGCCGATGCAAAGTACGGGTGCGCGTCGGCCACTGATGCAACCGCCAAGACTAATAAGCAAATCGATATTGCTCCAGCGCCGAAGGCGCGAAATGTAAAAGCCTGGGCCAGCGGCCCAGGCAGGTGGAGCAGAGAGTTTCCTGGCGCTGAAGGCGCGAAATGATCTGCTTCACTATTCCGCGCTTTCAGCGCTTCGGACGAAGGGTGCATATTGTTCCGGGGCCGTTGGCCCAGGCTCTTACATTTCGCGCCTTTGGCGCTTTGGTGAAACGAATTGAAAAGTTGAGTAGCCATGAAGGTAGCCTTAATCGTTAACCGTCCCATCTCGTTGAGTGAACGTCAATACCACGACGATTCCCATCAACCACCAGAAGACGAGCGCGACCTCGCCGTCGCCAAAGTTATAGTTCACGAGCGAACTCGCGAAGAATCCCGCCACCGCGCCGGTTGCACCGAGCAACACTCCATAGCGGTGTGTATCGCTGGAGTCGCGCAGGGCTCGCTCGCCGCGACTCGTTGTGCGCCAGAATATCCACATAATCCACAGCCAGAAAGCCAGAGCCGGCAACCCGCGATCAAAGGCCAGCTGCAGAGGCGTTGAATGCAGGTGAAGCATGTCTGAGCCCGGGAAGCCCCATTCGCGCCAATGAACATGCATCGAGTCCATTCCGTGCCCGAAGAGCGGGTGCAGCATGATCCGCGAAACTCCGACGCGCGCCACCTGCACGCGCAACTGTGAACTGGGATCCTGAAGTGACAGCGAATGTTCGGCCCGCGTTTGCGAAACAATGAACGCGCCCAGTGCCAGCAACAGGCAAACTCCGATGAGCGTAAGAGCGCGTGCCCGCGCTCCGAACGCGCGCAGCACGATTACAAAAACACCGATGACAAGAGCGATCAGCGACGTGCGCATGGCGGTCAGCGCCACACCGAGTGACAAAAAGACGAACGCGATCGCGGCCAATTTAAAGCGCAAGTTCAGTCGATGGTTCTTGTAGTTTGCGAGTGCGAGACCGAGCGCGAGTTGAGCGATGATTTGAATAATTTCGGCGTACGTTTCGTAGTGACGCGTCCAACCCGAGGCGCGAAAACGATGCGTCGCTTGAGTGCCAACGAGCCCGGATGGCGAAGGGCGCTGCTTGAGCGCTTCCGTTACTACGAGACCACGACGCTCAATATGTTCACCCTGAGAAATAACGCTGGCACTCAACTCCGCCGCAGACGACGCGTTGCGAATCGCGTCGTCGATATCGGCAACGGAATAGACGTGATGACCATCAATTCGCCAGATGGCATCGCCGGGTTGCAGGTTCAACTTTTGAAATGGACTATCCGGCGCAAGTGACTCAAGCAAAACACCGCGCCCGCGCGCGAGGTCGTAAACGCTGTAGACCGTGCCGGCAACGCCCGACAGGATCATGACGGTTACGAGGATGATGGCGGTCTTTCTGGTCACCACTGCCTGGGTGAGATAGAACAGGAACACCACACACGTTGACTGGATTTTCGCGATGCTGATGCGCGGCTCAGTCGAAAGTAAAGACGAGGCCACTGTCCAAAGAAAAAACAGCCAGATGGCTAAATCAAATGATGTATGACGAAAGCCCGTCTTGCGCGTGATCAGGGTTCGCAGCAGCCAGCCGGCGCCGACTATTGCGAGGGATATCTCCGCTGCAGCAATGGAGTGAGGTGCAAACGCCGCATAAAGTACGAAGCCGGCAGTGGCAAGTTGTTGTGCATGCTCCGACCACGCACCGTAACTTTCGGTCGCGTTGCCAGGCTGGTTTGCTGGAGTGTGATCCAAAGGGGTGGTGCCCTGATTCAGTTTTTCGTCTGCGTCACCTCTGAGAGCTCTGGGTCTCTGTGGTGGAAAAACTCGGCAAGCACTCACCACGGAGACACGGAGGACACGGAGGTTGCACAGAGGATTCAAATTGGGACAGTACCAAAATTCGATGCGTTGACAGTCATATTTTACGCATGTTAGCGTAGCCATCAGCGTCGTTTCTTTAAGACGCTGACCAGTTAACAACTACAGTTCAATCCCCAGTGTCCCACAAGTCCAGCACACGTTTGACTCCGCTCCCATATTCGGTGATACATAATACCCCTGATGGCTTTCGAAAAAGCTAAGGTCATTAAAGCAGCTGAGAAATTCCTGTCGCAGGGGAAAATCAGCGCTGCCATTAAAGAGTATCGCCAGATCATGAAGAATGATCCTGACGATCTCACCACTCTCAACATGTTGGGAGATCTTTTGGCGCGCGCCGGTGACAAGGACGAGGCTGCGAGCTGCTTCCTGCGCATCGCCGAACATTATCGTGATCGCGAGTTTCGCTTGAAAGCGATCGCCATGTACAAGAAGGTCGAGAAGCTGAAGCCACGCGATCCGGCCATCGCGAGACAGCTTGGCGATCTCTACGCAGCTCATGGGTTGGTAGCAGACGCGCGCGCGCAATATCTCGTGGTGGCTGACGCCAGCACCCGCTCAGGCCAAACCCGAGAAACTCTCAAGGTGCTTCACACCATCGCTGATCTCGATCCACAGAACACTGAAATCAGGCTAAAACTCGCGGAAGGCTATCTCAAGGAGGGTATGGAAGTCGAAGCCGGCGTCGCGTTTCGTGAAGCCGCCGCGCGTTTGCTCGAGACCGCGCGCTATGAGAAAGCGCTCGACGCGTATTCAAAAACGCTGGCCTTGCGGCCCAACGATCGAGACACACTGAAAGGCGTAGTTTCAGCTCATGTGGGATTGGGAACGGCAGACGACGCCGCCGAACTCCTGGAAACATCCGTGGCGGAGATGCCGGATGATCCCGAGCTCAAGTCGATGCTGGCGCAGGCTTATATCGAAGCGGAAGACGCTGCCGGCGCCGAACGCGCTACCGCATTGTTGATGTCTCACGACGCGTCACACTATCGTCGCTACATCGAAGTTGCGCGCTTGTATTTGCGGCTGAACCAGGAAGACCAGGCAGCGCGTATTCTGGGGATCATCATTGAGCCGATGCTCGCCGGACGCGAAGAGAATGACTTAAGTGAACTGATTGATGAGTTACTCGCGCGCAATCCGGATCATGTGCCGAGTCTGAGGTTACTGGCGCGGCTGCATTGGTGGCAGCGCGACATGGATAAACTGCGGTCGGTCCTCGAACGTTTAGCTGAAGCTGCGGAAGCACTCGGTATGGCCGATGATGAGCGATATGCACTAACGCAGTTGGTCCGACTTGCTCCTGAAGACCCACGTTATCTCGAACGGTTGACAGTTCTCGGCGGCTCGCTCGAGGAAACATATGAAGGAGCGACGGCGGAAGACCTCCCGCCTTTGCCTGAGTTTGAGGGCGTTAGAGCTTTCGATACCCCCGCCGGCGAAAGGCCTACAGCGACCGACTTCGAATGGAATGCAGTTGCCGACGAGCCGGCCACCGGCGCGTTTTCGTTTGCAGACCTGAATGAGCCGGAAATTTCGAGTCCGGACATTGAAGACGAGGTGGCTGATCCTTTCGCTATTGAAGGCGGTGCCAAAGAAACTGCTGCCGCCACGGGACCCGGAGAGACCGGCGGCAATACTGAGACGATGATGCGTCAGGAGCTCGAGAGCGTAGACTTCTATATCAAGCAGGGTTACTTCGACATAGCCACCGACACCCTCGACCTGCTGGAACGACAGTTTGGACCGCACGCTGAGATCGCAGCTCGTCGAACGAAACTGTCGACCACTGATCAGCCCCCCACAACGGAGATCTTTGCACCGGTTGTTGAAGACGAACCGGTAGCCGCGCCGACTATGGACGTCATCTTTGGCGAGGTGGAGCTTGAGTCGGCGAATACGTCGAACGAGTCTTTTGCGCCTGCGGTACCCAGCGGAATCGATCAGGGCCTGGCGGACATTTTTGAGGAGTTTCGCGCGGAAGCGGAAGGCGAAGGCCCGTCGACCAACGAGGATTACGAAACACACTTCAACATGGCGACTGCCTACAAAGAGATGGACCTGCTGGACGAAGCCATTCGCGAATTCCAGACAGCGGCCTCTCTAACAGGCTCGACGGACGGCACGCCGCGCTACTTCCATTGCTGCAATTTGCTGGGTCACTGCTTCATGCAAAAGGGAATGCCGCAGGCCGCGGTGTTGTGGTTCAAAAAGGGACTTCAGGTTCCGGGACGCAACGCCGAAGAATTGAAAGCATTGCAATATGAACTCGGTTCGGCGTACGAACAGATGGGCGATGTTACCGGCGCGGTCACGGCCTTCACGGAAGTCTATGGTGTTGACGTCGGTTATCGTGATATCGGGGAGCGACTGGCGAGCCTGCAAGCGCGCGCCGGCCGTGAGCCTGTGAAGGGCAACTGACCGGTGGATTTAGAGTCGGCGATCGACTCACGGCCTGTTTCCGCCTCGCAATCGCGTTTTCCTTTTCAACTCTCACCGTTTACTATTCACTGCCTTAACTCATGTCCGCAAAACTAAGCGTCATTTTCTATATCATCCTGTGCCTTGAAATTGGCATAGTGCTCACGTTATTGCCGTGGGTGCCGCAGGGGACGCTTGGTCTCAGCGATTGGGGCAATAATTATTTTCTTCTTTACGCGGCGCGCAAAACCGGTATGCACGCTCTGCAAACGGTCGTTGCTTCCGGCTGGATCCGCGGAGCCGTGACCGGCGTCGGTCTGCTAAACATCGGTATTGCGTTTTGGGAAATTTTTCATTTCAGGCAGACTGTTCAAGCCCTGCAGGCTGATACCGAAACAGGCGGCCCTTTAAAAGACAATGCCGTTCGCACCCCAGCTCCCGCCACACGCCCTGATCTATCTCATAACGAGCGGCCGAACGAGTCCCGCAACCACGCCGGACAGTAAAGAACTGCAAGACATTCTTGAGCTCATTCGCCTGGCGGTCGCTGCCAAAATTGATATCGTTCAAATCCGTGAAAAGAACCTGAGCGTCAGCGTGTTGTATGAACTCGCGCGAGCTGCGTCTGCGATTACCTCGGGCACAGCAACGAGACTCTTGGTCAACGATCGCGCCGACGTGGCTGCAGCGGCAGGCGCGGACGGAGTTCATTTAGCTGGAACGTCTTTGCAAACTGACGTAGTGCGTCGAACGTTTGGCCCAGAGTTTTTAATCGGCGTCTCCACGCATTCAATGGACGAGGTTGTTGACGCGCAACGCGATGGCGCCGACTTCGCCGTGTTCGGTCCGGTATTCGAAACCAACTCAAAGAAGCAATACGGACCGCCGTTGGGTCTCAGCGCCCTCGTGGCCTCGAGTTCAAGAGTTGCGCCTTTCCCAATCCTGGCGCTTGGCGGTGTGACGCAGAGTTTGACCAGAGCTTGTCTTGTCGCGGGCGCCCGTGGCGTTGCGGGAATTTCCATGTTTCAGGAACCGCAGCGATTAGGTGAGATCGCGAATTCAATTCGACAGGCCTCAACGTGATTATGTCAGGCCAAAAACCACGTACAGCCTTGACCATAGCCGGATTTGATCCGTCCGGTGGTGCAGGCGTGCTCGCTGATGCGCGAACGTTCGGCGCATTCGGCTTGGAAGCTGCCGCGGCAATCACTTCAATTACATTTCAAACGCCGGAAAAGGTTCTTGGCGCGATTCACCAAACCGCCGAAACATTGCGCGCTCAGCTTGAGCCTCTGCTCGAAAGCGCGAACATTGTCAGTATCAAAACAGGAATGCTTCCGACTAAAGAAATCGTGCTGGCGGTGGCGCGCTTTTTTCGTGAGGCTGATCTGCAGGCGCCGGTAATTGACCCCGTCATCACCTCGTCTTCGGGACACTCGCTGATGGAACCAGACGCGCTTACGGCCCTCGTAGAAAATCTGTTGCCCCTCGCTCGTGTAATTACACCCAACATTTCAGAAGCTGAAGCGCTCAGCGGTAACACGATCAGATCCGAAGCCGATATGCGCGCGGCAGCGGCAAGAATACGCGCCCTCGGTGCACGTGCAGTGCTCATCAAGGGCGGCCATCTTGAAGCACAAACTGAAGCGATTGACGTGTTGGACGATCAGGGAAGGGTGACGGTGTTTCGGGTACCACGAATCCCGGGCGCTTCGCTTCACGGCTCCGGATGCGTCTTGTCTGCGGCGATTGCTGCGTGCCTGGGAAACGGAATGAGGTTGGAGGAGTCTGTAAGTGAGGCCAAGAAGTTTGTGCTGGAAGTGCTGCAAAAATCGAACTTGTCGATTTCAATCTAGTCGCTGAGGGAAGATTGCGCCCCACTCCGTTGCTGATGACGGGGCAGTAGCGCGATCGTCAGGGAGGGCTCTTTCTGCACCTTCAAGCCCTCCCTAACGGTCGGGCCACTGCCCCGCCCATCCCTCCGCTGGAGCCAGGGATAGCGTTATTCGGCAGAACCTTCGATCGTAACCTTCTCCATCTTTACTTCCGACGTAGGTCGATCGCCTCGGTCGGTGTCGGAGGTCGCTATGGCATCGACAACGTCTAGTCCGTCAGTCACTCGTCCAAAAATCGTGTAACTCGGTGGCAGCGGATAATCGGCGTGCATAATAAAAAACTGCGAACCGTTTGTGTTAGGTCCGGCATTCGCCATCGCCACCGTGCCCTTTTTGTAACCACGCTGGTAGAGCGCTGAAGTGCTATCGATTTCATCGTCGAAGCGGCCACCCCAGGCCGACTCGCCGCCGCGACCGGTACCGGTCGGATCGCCGCCCTGAACCATGAACCCCTTGATCACGCGATGGAAAATGACGCCGTCGTAGTATCCCTTTTGCGCGAGCGTAATAAAGTTTTCCGTTGTTTTTGGCGAATCTGATTCCAACAATTCGAATCTAATAGTTCCCTTGTTTGTTTGGATCGCTGCAGTACGGTTTGGCATGTGCACTCCTGAAATGTAACTGATTAATAGTGTGTGACAAGATACTTGGTTTACTTGTAGTTTGTCATCCGCGCCGAATCTGGAGCGCTGCTCTTCGGTAGTGTCAGATGATTGCGCCAGTTGCTTCCAAACGATGGCAAAGTTTCACCGCGACTAAAATCAGATTCCATCACTCCGCGAGAAAGGGTCTAGAAAAATGAACGTTACGCACCTCGAATGCGCCGCTTGCCAACTACGCCATGAGGCACAGCGGTTGCTGAACCTGTGCCGCGAATGCGGAAAACCTTTGCTGGTGCGTTACGACCTGAAGAACGCGGGCAGCACTTTGACAAAGCAATCTTTGGTCGGCCGTCGCGCCGATCTGTGGCGGTATCGCGAGGTATTACCGGTCGATGACGACGCGAATATTGTTTCACTCGGCGAAGGCTGGACACCGTTGCTGCACGCCGAGCATTTAGGTAACGAACTTGGGATTGGCCGGCTTTACATCAAAGACGAATCGCAGAACCCAACGCAGAGCTTCAAGGCTCGTGGCATGTCGGCGGCGGTGTCGATGGCAAAGGAACTCGGCGCGCAGAAGCTGGCCGTCCCGTCAGCAGGAAACGCCGCCGGCGCTTTGGCTGCCTACGCCGCTCGCGCCGGTCTCGAGTGTTTCATCTTTATGCCTGACGATACGCCCCGGGCGAATGTCATCGAATGTGAACAGACCGGCGCTCACGTTACGTTGATGCCGGGATTGATAACTGATTGCGGAGCGGAAGTGGCCCGCCGCAAGGAAGCGGAAGGCTGGTTTGATGTGTCGACGCTGAAGGAGCCTTACCGAGTCGAAGGCAAAAAGACCTTGGGTTACGAATTGGCCGAACAATTCAACTGGGAGCTACCCGACGTAATTATTTATCCAACCGGTGGCGGTACCGGACTCATCGGTATGTGGAAAGCGTTTGACGAGATGGAACAGTTGGGCTGGATCGATTCAAAGCGTCCAGGCATGGTGACGGTGCAGGCAAGCGGATGCGCGCCGATTGTGCGAGCTTTTGATCAAGGTAAACGCTTCGCTGATGAATTCTTAAACGCTGAAACCGTTGCTTCCGGTTTGCGTGTGCCCAAGGCCATCGGCGATTTCTTGATACTCGACGCGATTCGCGCATCGAAAGGGACGGCCGTTTCCGTTAGTGACGAAGAATTGCTGGCTGCCACGCGCGAGATAGGGGCACTCGAAGGAGTGTTTTGCGCACCTGAAGGCGCCGCTTGTTTGCCGGCACTGCGCAAGTTGCTCGACACCGGAACTGTTAGTCGCGACGAACGCATAGTTCTATTCAACACGGGCGCGGGGGTGAAATACCTGGAAAGTTTTAGTTAGCGGAAGAGAGATCGCGATCGGGTCCCAATTTGTAAAGCAAACTGTTAGTTTGCGATGAATGAATGGCATTGAACGCCACGCAAACTAACAGTTTGCGTTACAAGATCAAGTTAGGGCAGTACCAGATTCTTAAAGAGGTTGAGGTTTAAAAAGTTGAGAAGTCTATACATTTTATTGTTTCTGTTCGTTCTTGCCGGCAGGGTGATGGCACAACAGAGTCCGGCGGCGGTCGATGATGCGAAGCTAAACGCGCTGCGAGCGAGCGGGCTTGAAGCTCTTTACAATCTTGATTACGAAAAGGCGCTGCGAGAATTCAAAGAGCTCGACCGGCTCTATCCGACCTCGCCGGCCGGTCCGCAACTATTGGCAGCCAGGCTTTGGATCAAGACGCTTTACGAGAGTCGCCGGCTGCAGGCGTCGCTGTATAGCTCGGAGGGGTTTTATTCAAGTGGAGACGACAAAGTTGATCCAAAGATAATCACTGAGTTTCGCAACCTGTCTCGCGAAGCTAAGCGCCGGGCGGAGTTTGCTCTTAAACAAAATCCAAAAGATATCGACGCACTCGATTGGCTCGCGGTGATCGAAGGCCTGAAAGCATCGTTTGAAGAAGCGGTTGAACGCCGACACTTTGCGGCGCTCAAGGATGGCAACGACGCGGTCGATCACCACAGGGAAGTTTTGAAACTCGATCCCACACGCGTCGATGCAAACCTCACGCTCGGCCTTTATGAATATGCGGTCGCCTCATTGCCCTTGCCGGTAAAAATGGTGGTGGGTGTGGTTGGCTTTCGCGGGTCCAAGAGAAAAGGTTTGCAGCTTGTCGAAGGCGTTTCGAAAGAAGGTCGCTGGTCGCGCGACGACGCCAAGACGTTGCTAATCGTTCTCTATACACGCGAAAAGCGCTACAACGATGCGCTCGCCTTTGCGCGCGAATTGATGGTGAAGTACCCGCGAAACTATCTGTTCCGGCTGGAAGCAGCCGACGCCCTCGTGTCTCAAGCGGAAGTCGAAAGAAAGAACAAAAATATCGACGCGGCAGTGAAGGCCGAAAAGGAAGCGTTTGCCACGTTCGATGAACTCTTGCACGACCGTTCAGTCCGCGACACCGTTTCACGCGCTCTCGATTTGGTCCACTTCAAGTACGGCGAGGTACTACTGACAGCCGGTGAGCAGGAACGCGCCGCTAAAGAATTTCTGTCGGCGACCAAAGTTGAACGAGCCGAGCCGAGCCTGGTGACGATGGCGCACTTATATGCGGCGCGTGCTTTTGATTTGGCCGGCAAGCGCGACGATGCGCTTGCTCAGTATCGGGAAGTACTGACGCGGCCCGATATCTACGCCGCACACGATGAAGCTAAGAAAGGTTTGCGACAACCGTTCAAAGCTGAAGTAGCGAGCAACGGACTATAAGACGGAAACTGTAATGAATAAAAATTTCAAAGACGCGAAGCGCGAACAAACCAGTATCCTCGCGCCGCTCGAGCGGGCGGCACTGCGCGGGCTCGCGCGCCGCATGCCGGCCTGGGTTAATTCTGACCATTTGTCGCTGCTGGGACTGGTCGCGATGTTAATGGCGGGAGTCTTTTACGCGGCGAGCGGAGATAATCCGGCGTTGCTGCACCTCGTGAACGTCTGCATCTTCCTTAACTGGTTTGGCGACAGCCTCGATGGGACGCTCGCGCGTTACCGCGACCGCCAACGTCCGCGCTACGGCTTCTACGTCGATCACATCATCGATACCTTCGGCACGATGTTCCTTATCGTTGGCCTGGCGATCTCCGGTTACATGACTGAGCGCATCGCCGCCGTGGTGCTCGTCGTATTCCTCATGCTGGCGATAAATTCGTACCTCGCGGCATACGCACTCGGCATCTTCAAGATTTCGCAGTGGAAAATGGGCCCGACTGAAATCAGGATTTTGATCATGGTTGGCAATCTCTTTCTGCTTCACAGCGCTCACACGCGCGTCTTCGGACACCGCTTTCTACTCTTCGATGTGGCCGGTGTGGTAGGCGCGATCGGGATGGCGGCGATGCTTGTTTTCTCCTCAATAAAAAACACGCACGCGCTGTACGAACTCGAACGGCTTCCAGAACGTTAGGGATGCGAGTTTCGAGTTCGGTAATGAGGCATTGGCTGAAATTTAATGTTGTCGGCGTGCTGGGGTTTGCGTTGCAAACTGCCGCGTTGTTTGTGCTCACTCACCGCGTTCATTCGATCAATTACCTTACGGCTACCGTGTTGGCGGTGGAGTTGGCTGTGCTAAACAACTTTGCGTGGCATCAGCGTTGGACGTGGAATGATCGGCCCGCAATCACTCGCAAGCAGGGTTTTCGACGGCTGGTGAAATTCAACATCACCACCGGCGCTGTTTCGATTTGCGGTAACCTGATTTTCATGAGCCTGCTTGTGGGCAAGCTTGGCTTGCCTGTTACCGGCGCCAATGTGATCACGGTTCCGGCCTGTTCAGTTCTGAGTTTCTTCCTCGCCGACCGTGTTGCGTTTGACGCAACTTGAGCTCGCCTCTGCTTTGTTATCAGCCCAAACTTCGTTTGCGTTTCGGTAGTGCCGCAATTTCAGTTTCCCTCTGTGCGCCCTTTGTGCTCTTTGTGTCTCAGTGGTGAATTCGGCTGCAAACATCCACCACCGAGACCCCGAGGTCACAAAAGGCCGCACAGAGTTTTTGAAACGACATTGCGTTTCTTCAGCCTTGACGCGTTGCGTCGCGCCGCGTAAAAACCTTATCAATGTTGGACTCACGCCTAAGCGATGCGGCGCAGGCCTCGTTCGCGATCGAAACAAACAATCTGGTTCGCTGGTTTCAGGATTTCCTGGCTGTCGATAACCTCAACCTCTCCATTCCTCGCGGCAGTTTTTTCGGCTTCCTGGGACCGAACGGCGCCGGCAAATCAACCACTATAAAAATGCTGACCGGACTGCTCGCGCCTACGAGCGGCACCATTCGCATACTCGGTCGCGACCTCGTTACTGAGCCCCTCGAAGTAAAACGAAGGATTGGCGTGGTGCCGGAAGACCTAAATCTTTTTGAAAGATTAACCGGCGCGGAGATGCTGGCATTCACCGGTCGAATGTATGGCTTGCAAAAGGCTGAAATCGTCGCGCGCTCGGGCGAACTGCTCGATCTCATGGAGCTTGGCAATGAGCCGAAGAAATTGATTGTCGAATATTCACACGGCATGAAGAAGAAGCTTTCCTTAGCCTGCGCGCTGATTCACCGGCCCGAAGTCTTATTCCTTGACGAGCCGTTCGAGGGCGTTGACGCCATCGCTTCGCGCACGTTGAAAGATCTACTTTCCCGTCTGACGGCGCGCGGGCTCACCGTGTTTCTCACTTCCCACGTGCTGGAAATCGTCGAACGCCTTTGCAGCGACATCGCCATCATCTCGCAGGGTAAGTTGCTGGCGGCCGGCTCGCTCGATGAATTACGGAAGGGCATCGCTGTGGGTGAAGGCCTTGAAGCCACTCCGATGTCGCTGGAGGAATACTTCATTCATATCGTCGGTGGCGACCGCAAGACGGGCGAAGAAGAAGTTCTGCAATGGCTCGGGTGACACAAAAAACTTCCTCGGCGCTCGTAATTACAGTTATCATCCGCTTTCCGAACAGCGTCTCACGAAACCCGGGCCCTAAGGCCTTTCAAGCAGGAAACCTCAAACCATCGTTATGCCGGCTGCTGCGAAAATGTAACCAATAATTAAGCGCCGCCGACAGACGTCGACTCACCGGAGGTGGCTCAATGGAATACTTAACTCGCCTCAAGAATTTTTGGTTCCCCGACTGGAACGCACTTGCCTGGTTGTTCCTCGCTTTGCCGGCGCTCTATTTCTTTCAAACGACCATTCACGAAGGCACACACATGATGGCCGCGCTGGTAGTGACCGGCAATGCGCCGAAGCTCGCGCCGTTTCCGCACCGGACCTTGTCGGGTGATTTCCTCAACGGCGTCACGCTTGACGATCCTTCAACCGACGTCACCGTGATTGAGCGAACCAGTTGCACCAGCCCGACGCGAAGCCGCAATACGCGACTCGCCGGATTTGCAGCAATGCCTCAGTTCATCGCTCTCGGTCTGGCAGTGCTGTTCTCTGTCCTGTTTTTTTTCACCACGTTTACACAGCCAATGGTCCGCCTCGGATTGCGGCTGTGGTTTCTCGGCGCCTGCATCGACTTCATGTACGGCACGGCCCGCGCCTTAGGGGCGGGCTGCAACGAAAAAGCCGATTGGGGCAAATTTATGCTCGGCGCCGACATCAACCCGGGTCTGTTCGCGTTTATGACCTGGATCTTCTGGCTGATTATTCTGAGCCACTTTGTTTGGGTTAACTGGTCGGGTTGGGGGCGCGAAACCGTACCGCCGACTAACTTTTGGGATTACCGCTGGATCGCATTCATGCTTGGGATCCTGTCCCTCGTCGCCGTGCTGTGGTCTGTTTTCTTAAATGACCCGGCTATCTTGAAGGATTCGGCGGAGTTTATCGTCCCTCTCATATTTCAAATTGTCGCCCTTATTTGGTACTGGATCTATTTCGGTCTGACTTTTAAATACCGAAGTTCAGCCGCATAGATTAGCGAGTCTGCGCCGAACGATTACGGTTGAAAGGAGCGGGTGAAGCGTTCGCGGCTGGGCCCTTCGAAAATACTATGGTGATAGCAAACCCGCTGGTAATAGTCGTGACGTATCTCGACCGCTTACGTAAGTTCTGGTTTCAGGATCGTTATGCTTTTGTTTGGCTAGTGCTTTCAGTTCCGGTCATGATCTCTTTTCACTCAATTGTGCATGAGGGCACGCACTCTTTAGTCTCTGGCGACTTCCCCAAAATCATCCCATTTTTGATGGAGTATAAAGGGACTTTTCACAACGGTGTGACCGTTCCGGATCCTGGGAAGCAGCTTGACGGGTGGAGTGGTGCGCCCCAAATCGGTGCGCTGTTGATAACGGTCGGTCTGGCTTTGCTATTTCTCCTTATAAACTTCCGCAGTCCAATTGTCGGCTTACTGCTCAGGGCCTGGTTTGTCGCCGCCGCTGCCGACTTTATTGCTAATACCTTCCTGGTCCTTTCCGGCACTTGCATCGCAGGCAAGGATTGGGCGGATGCGAGCTTTCTAGGTGATTGTGGTTCCACCGCGTGGTGGATATTCACGGCGTTTCTCTGGTTGATTCTTCTTTCGCATTTTGTTTGGCTCTGTTGGTCGAAATGGTGGGACGACCCGCTGCCTGATCGAGGCTTTTGGGGTTATCGATGGGCGGCGTTCGTGCTTGGCATACTGGCAACCATTTCCCTCATCTTCTACATGCTGGTTCGTGATCCTGGCATCGGCTATGGTTCCGGGTCGTATATCTTCGGACTGGTTCTTCAGTTCGCGGCATTTTGGTTCTACTGGATATATTTCGGCCTAAGTCTTAAGCATCCGCAGGAATAGCAAGGCCGTCTCCGAGCGCGTGGCGATAGCGTTTACGAGTGACGAAGACTATGACTTCGGTAGGGCGCGACCAGGAATGAGCCACAAGAGTGACGAGCTAGAGTTGCAGGGGAGTTGTTCCCAAATTCTCAAACTGCTCCGAAACCTTCACAACCTTAAGGAGGTAACTCATGTCCTACGGCACACGCATGAAAAGTTTTTGGTTTCCTGACTGGAACGCGTTGTGGTGGTTATTGCTTGCTCTTCCTGCGGTCTATTTTTTTCAGACTACAATACACGAAGGGACACACGGCTTAACTGCTTACCTCAAGCGTGGCACGTGGCCGATCGTGGCGCCATTCCCACACGTTAGAACCGGCGCCGGCCCCTTAAACGGCAACACGTTGCCGCTTGAAGACAAAAATAACTCCACCTCAGAAAAACCAGTTCCTGTTGAAAGGACCAAGTGTGACAGCGCGGCCAAAGAATCCAACCCGCGTCTGGCGGGTTGGATCGGCATGCCACAATTTGTCGACCTGCTTTTAGTCGTTTGCTTGAGCCTCATCACTTACTTCGCCAACATACGGAGTCCGCTGTGGCGTTTCATGCTGCGTCTCTGGTTCTTCGCCGTCTGGATCGATTTCATGTTCAACACCTGGAGGCATCTCTTTGGGCTCTGCTCAGATAAGCAGGACTGGAGCCGCGTGATGCTACGCGCTGATATTGGAGATGTAACGTTCGGCGTAATAACGTGGATTCTTTGGGGCGCATTTCTTTGTCACTTCATCTGGGTTTACTGGTCTGCCTGGGGAAAAAACGAAGTGGCAGAAACAAGCTTTTGGGACTATCGCTGGGTCGCTTTCGTCCTGGGACTTCTCTCGATCACTGCCATCATCGTGTCGTTTGTTGTTAGCGATCACCGCATTGACAAGGGAAACGCGGTGTTTGTCATCCCGGTAATACTTCAGTTTTTGTCGGCCATTTGGTGTGTTATCTACTTCGGGTTAACTTTTAAATACCGACAACAAGGTAGTAGTTGATTAATGGAGCACCACCTCGAGCGGATCAAATACTGGGATAGGGTGACACCTGAAAAGCGGTTTTCCCATCCGCTGAGGCTCGATTGGCTCGCTGATCATTTAGGCGCTCAGGCGCGCATTCTCGACTACGGCTGTGGCTATGGCCGAATGCTCACTGAACTCTCGGAAGCGGGTTTTTCCAATCTCGTTGGCGCAGATTTCTCCGAAGCAATGCTTAGGCGCGCCCAGGAAGAGACGAAGGCGCCGGGGTTGATCCGAAACGATGGACACGCCCTGCCTTTCAGAAAGGATTCGTTTGATGCGGTGTTGTTGTTTGCAGTGCTGACCTGCATTCCTGACAGCGACGAACAGCAACATCTAATCAGTGAAAGCAAACGCGTGTTGCGCGCGGACGGCGTGCTTTACATAAGCGATCTTCTCGTTAACACGGACGAACGCAATCGCGAGCGTTATGAGCGCGACGCGGAAAAATTCGGTTGTTATGGTGTCTTCGAACTTCCGGAAGGCGTCGTGGTGCGGCATCACGAGAGGGAATGGGTGGACGAATTGACGAGGGATTTCGAGCGGTTGGAGTTTAAGCCGTTCACGGTAACTACGATGAATGGCAACGCTTCGGCCGCGTTTCAATATCTCGCCCGCAAGCCGAACTAAATAACTGCCCTGGTCAGGTCGCCGGCAACTGAGGAGGGCGCACCAAGCTCACGATTTCGTGGAACCTGAGTCAGGAGGAACAATCACTTTGTCACCGACTACACTGCGTAGAATCGGAATTCTCTTTCTGGTGGCAGCGGCTGTGGTGGCCGTTCTAAATCTAAAACGCGTTGCTAACCTGGGGATGATGTGGCTGTCGCCACCGCTGTTGATTTTTGGATTGGCGCTGGTGGCAATCGCTGCTCGGCGGCGTTAAAGATTTCGCCCTAGCGCTTGGCGATGACCTGTCGGTATCGTTGATACCTCCATGCCGGAGGAGTGGATTGCTGGTCGCTTTCCGGCACATTCGTTATACGACGGATTTATGAGAATTCTGAACTTCACAGTTGTCATGACTCCAGACGTGGCCGGTGGATATGTAGTTACGTGCCCGGCCTTTACCTGGTTTGGTCACCGAGGGCGATACGCTTGAGGAAGCGCGGTCGATGGCGGCGGATGCGATTCAGGGATATCTCGAAAGCCTTAGGAAACACGGCGAGCCGGCTCCAATTACAAAGCAGTAGTGCCCGACCGGGGATCGTGTTAGCTACGGGACTTCGACGATCAGTTCACGTCCGAATGTGAAGTTCGGACGTTTGCGGCCTTTCAGATATTTAGCTGCTGTTTGCGAGAGCGCTGTGATCAATATTGGCAACGCGATAGTGGCGTCGCAGTTAACGTATGCGCTGTGTGCGCCGCGCGCGAGTTTGCCGTACACCAATCCTTCATCAAACGAAACTGCGTTCGAGCGGCCGCCGGGATGTGGCGCATCAGTCGCGATTTGAATCGCATATTTATGACCCTGGTGATGGTTCTTGAGTATGAACGATGAGATTTCCGTCTGCTGCACGAAACTCTTCGGAGTGCCCCCGCCCAGGTTTATGACTCCCGTTAGACGCGCGCGCGCAGTGACGTTCGCCATGTCGAGTACGTCCTGGATCAGGTCGAACATGAAGTTGTTCTTTTTCTCGAAACGGGCCGAGGCAATTCCCACCGCAATGCCGCTATCCGCAATCGCCGGACAAAAGATCGGCACTCTGGCTTTGTAAGCCGAGGTGAGCACACCGTCTTCGGTCGCAATTTCTGCAAGCTCGCGTCCCAGCAGGTGCAGGAATTCGCGCGTCGAATAGGGACGTGATTGATCGAGTTGGTTAGTGAACCCACCGACCCATTCGTTTGCTTCGCGATATTCTTCGTCACTCGCCAACAAGTCCCACATCCGGCTGATCTGTGAAGCATCAAGTTCGGCGTCAGTCATATTGGGATGCGCCTGAAAATGGTAGCGCCCGAGCGTTTCGTGTAGATCGTGGAATAGAAGCGAACCGGAGAGCACCAGCACGTCGACAAAGCGATTCTTGATTACGTAGGCCAGTAGGCGGCGCATGCCGGCTGGAATCAGCGCCCCGGAGCCGGCGACGATGATCGTGGTGTTGTCGCCCAGCATGTCGAGCCAAATGCGATGTGCCTCGGCCAATTGGCGGCCACCGAAGCCGGCGCCTTCCATCTTTTCAAGCAGACCGGCAACCGAACGATCGCGATCGACCTGGACGGGCCGCGTGGGCGTCGTAAGATACTTCGATGCTTTGGGTTTTCGCTGCGTAACCATAAAGCTTTCAACCTCTCAGATTGTGAACAAAGAAATGACTTGCCGGTTCACCCTGCTGGAAAAGAAACAAAACCGACCGCTAGCTGGGGCGGAACTAATAGTCGGTACGACGCCGTGAACGGGTTTTCGCACCATTGACGGAAAGATATGTGTACGCGTCGTAGCGCGATTCGTAGAATTGCGAAAGTTCCGCGCCCTCGGCCTCACTCAGTTCACCGTCTTTAACCCGTTGACTAATTAAACGGCGAAAACCGTCGTGAAGCATACTTTTTTCGTAGCGCGCGCGCTCAGTCGCCTCGCCAACCGTGGTTCCGCGGATGACTTTTTTGATCAGGTAGCCTTCATCGTCGATGTAGATGTGGGCTTCATTCGGCGTACCAAACAAGTTGTGATTGTTGCCCATCACCTCCTGGTAGGCCCCGACCAGCAGGAATGCGAGGTAGTAAGTTTCACCCGGTATTAGCGAGTGCAACTCGAGCACCTGCTTTACGTCGTGCAGATCGACGAACTTATCGACCACGCCATCCGAGTCGCAGGTGATATCGCAGAGCGTCGCGTATTCCCCCGGTGTTTTGTTCAGATAATGAATGGGAACAATCGGAAAAAGCTGCCCGAGTGCCCAGTGATCGGGAACAGATCGGAAGACTGAAAAATTGGTCAGATACTTCGCGCAAAGCAGCCGGCGCAGATCGTCAAACTCTTCCGAAACATACTTCGCCTGCTGGGCATACTTGTCGGCTCGTTCGCAAACATCCCAGAATAACACTTCGCCTTTGGCGCGATCTTCGAGCGACACCAAACCCAGGTTGAAGAGCGTGAACAATTCTTCGCGATGCTCGAGCGCATCGTGGTAGTACTCGCGATAATTTTTTACGGTAATGGATGCTCTCAGATCGCCGAGTTCAGTCACTACCTGCGGATCGTCGTCGTCAATCTCGATTGGGGTAATGTCTTCAACGACGGTTTCGATTTCATCCTGCACGTTTGTGATGATCAGGGCGTGGTAGGCGGCGAGGAAACGACCCGACTCCTGAATGATGGTAGGGTGCGGCACGTTTTCATCATCACATACCTGTTTGATCGTGTAGATGACATCGTTCGCGAATTCCTGTGCAGTGTAATTTGCTGAAGAATCAAACGCTGTTTTCGAGCCGTCGTAATCGACTGCCATGCCGCCGCCGACATCGAGCAAGTCGATTGGCACCTTCATCTGGTGCACTTTCGCGTAGACGCGGGCCGCTTCTTTCATCGCGTTCTTGATTCGCTTGATGTCGGTCAACTGCGAACCAATGTGAAAGTGCAGCAGCTTCAGCATGTCGATGCGGTCGGCTGCTTCGAGACGGCGAATGACCTCGAGCATTTCGGTCGTGGTCAGGCCGAATTTCGCAGCTTCGCCGCCCGACTTCTCCCAACGGCCCGACCCCTTTGAGTAGAGCTTGACGCGCATTCCGAGAATCGGAGTGCCGCCGCTCTCGCCACGCGCAGCGATGGCGAGCACATGATCGAGCTCACTGAGTTTTTCAATAACGATCACCACGCGCTTGCCACAGCGAGCGCCGGCAAAAGCAAGCTCAATGAATTCCTCATCTTTGAAACCGTTGAGCACCAACAGACTGTCTGGGGTTTGCTCCAAAGCCAGAGCGGCGTAGAGTTCCGCTTTGGATCCTGCTTCGAGACCAAAGTCGTAACGAGAGCCCTCGCGCAGGTATTCCTCCACGAGGGAGCGCTGCTGGTTGACCTTCATCGGATAGACGCACATGTGCGCGCCCTGGTATTCAAATTCTCGGATCGAGCGGCTGAAGGCGCGTTGGAGTTTCCTGACCTGGGCAGCGACGAGTTGGGGGAAGCGCAGCAGGACGGGCGCGCCAATGCCGCGACGGGCGAGATCTTCGATGATCTCTTTTAAATCTGCTGAGCGAGTGTCACCTTCAGCGGGACGAACGATGAGGTTTCCCTTGCGGTTTACGTCAAAATATCCGGCGCCCCAGTTTTCGATGCCATAGGTTTCCAGCGTCTGCTCAATTGCCGTGGTCAATTCGCGGTCTCCTGACTAGCCTGCAAAACTCGATTGTTCGTGATTCTTGAAGCAAAGCGTAGTTGTACACATCCCTGACTCGAGTAGCGGAAGAATTCTTGGATGGGACGCTAGGCGCGCAAATGTAACAGAAATCCAAAGGTCGGTCTATAACTTTTTTTGTTTCGAATAGTTGTGTGTTGGTGTCTTAAACTATGCGATAAAAAGGAGTTACTGGACGAAACGCGTAGGGGCCCTAAACTGCTTCGGCAAAACGCTTGACATGTTTGGTGACCTAACTATAATGCCTTCTTTTTTCCGCGCCGTCGCGCTATGACGTTCGGCCCTTTCCTTAGCCACTTCCGGCTTAAGCATTACTTCGCGCCAACAAACACTTCGGGGCGAAGAGCACCCCTGACACTCTCATTTTTAGCTACGGCTAATTCAAATTTCTCTGTGCCATCTCTGTGCTCTCTGTGTCTCTGTGGTAAGTTTTCGAACTCAATTCACCACAGAGACACAGAGGACACAGAGATAGCACAGAGAAGAACTGCATTTACCCTTCAGGAGAACTCATGAACGCAAAGACTGTTTTGAAATATGCATCTGACCAGGACGCTAAATTTGTTTCGGTTCGTTTCACAGACCTACCGGGCTCCTGGCAACACCTGACGTTCCCGATCGGCGAGCTCGGCGAAAACAATTTTGAAGACGGTTTTGGATTTGACGCATCTTCAATTCGCGGTTGGGCCGCAATTCATGAGTCTGACATGTTGCTCGTGCCTGACGCGACTCGCATGTGGATGGATCCGTTTGCCGATCATCCAACTTTGTGTCTGATAGGCAATGCTGTCGATCCAATTACTAAAGAAGGCTACCCGTTTGATCCGCGCTCGGTAGCCGTGCGTGCTGAAAACTATCTCAAGTTTACCGGTCTGGCGGACGTCGCCAACTTTGGTCCGGAAGCAGAGTTCTTCGTGTTCGATTCGGTGAAGTTTCACAACGAACAACAATCGGCGGGTTACTCTCTCGACTCGGACGAAGGCCACTGGAATACCGGGCGCGACGCCAACGAATTTCAAGGCTCGAATCTCGGTTACCGTATTCGTCCTAAAGAAGGTTATGTGCCGGTCCCGCCAATCGATACGCTGAGCGACCTGCGCTCAGAAATTTCACTGACTCTCGGCAAGTGTGGCGTGACGGTTGAATGTCACCATCACGAAGTGGCGACTGCCGGTCAGTGCGAAATTGATTTCCGCTTTTCAACGCTCCTTGGCACGGCCGACAACCTGCAAATCTTTAAATACATTGTGCGCAATACTGCGTACCAGTTCGGCAAGACGGCTACGTTCATGCCGAAACCGCTTTACGGCGACAACGGTTCAGGAATGCATTGTCACCAATCGCTTTGGAAGGGCGACAAGCCTCTGTTTGCAGGGGATGGTTACGCCGGGCTTTCCGAGATGGCACGCTTCTACATCGGCGGTCTCTTGAAACATGCGGCCGCGATTGTTGCCTTCGCCGCGCCGACTACGAACAGTTACAAACGGCTGGTGCCCGGTTTTGAGGCCCCGGTGAATCTGGCTTATTCGGCGCGAAATCGTTCCGCCGCGATTCGTATTCCGATGTTCTCGACGAATCCGAAGTTGAAGCGTTTGGAATTCCGTCCGCCCGATCCTTCGTGCAATGCGTATCTCGCTTTTTCGGCGATGTTGCTTGCCGGTATTGACGGAATTCAGAATCGCATCGATCCGGGCGATCCACTCGAGAAGGATATTTACGATCTGTCGCCGGAGGAATTAAAAGACGTACCGACGCTGCCTGGTTCGCTGGACGAGTCGTTGAATGCGCTCGAAGCCGATCACGATTTCCTGTTGAAGGGCGATGTCTTCAGTCAGCAATTGATCGACCGCTGGATCAGCTACAAGCGCGAAAAGGAAATCACGCCGTTGCGCATGCGTCCGCATCCGCTTGAGTTTTCGCTGTATTTCGATATTTAACGGCGGTTCGCTTCCGTTTGGAGTATCGCCCTTAAGCGGGCAGTTTTGTTCCCAGATCTAAAGCCGCGGAAAGGCGGTACTTCAAACTTAACAACCCCTTTACGACTGGAGACCAGGATGAACAAGATAAATTGGCCTCGACTGATCGTCGGGGGCCTCGTCGCGACGGTCATCCTCTTTGTCACAGACGGATTTCTTCATGAACGCCTGGTGAGTGCCGACTGGAAAGCCGTCTACGATGCCCTTGGGAGTGCCGGTCCACAACATAAGCCCGCTCACATGCTTTACTTCGTGGTCTTCGAACTGGGCCGAGGATTCATTTCCATTTACCTCTACGCCTTGATGCGCTCGTGCTGTGGACCAGGACCAAAGACTGCGGCGCTCGCCGGTATAGTGGCCTGGATTGCTTTTTCAGTCACCGGACCTGCTCAATTCATTCCGCTGGGATTCTATTCGAACGCGCTCTGGTTGAAAGTCGGGGCGTTCCAGTTGATAACGTCGGTGGTCGCGGCGATCGCAGGTGCTGCGCTCTACAAGGACGCTTAAGACGTTGTCCAATGTCTAACATTCGGACATTCGACTCAGGCGTCGAATGGCATTCGAGTAGTTCAGAGTTCAACCTTTAGGTTGCCTTCCCAAGCCGCAAGCTGAAGCTTGAACTCTGAACTACCTGAATGCCGTCCGCGGGTCGGACGTTGGACTTTGGGCATTGGACGTTAGAGTATGTCGGCGTGCAAATTTTGGACGCTAAAGTCGAATCTCTGGTCCGCGATCTGCCCGACGAACACGGCGCTCGACTTTTCCTCGAACGGCTCGCCGCGGAAGAGCCTCAGGCGCTGCAAAAGCTATTGCGCGATCCGCCGCTGCTGGCTGACACGCTGACTCTGGCAGCCTGGAGTCCCTTACTCGCCACAACTCTCGAACGCAACCCCACATACTTTTCCTGGCTGGCGCGCGAGCGCGCGGACGTACGCGTCAGAAACCGCGATCAATTAAAAGAGTCGCTCGCGCGGTTTGCTTCGACGAATTCAACCCTAAGCCCGCAAGTGCTGTTTGCTCGCTTTCGTCGTCGCGAGTTATTGCGCATCTATCTTCATGACATCCGGCGTGCGCATACCCTGGTGGAAACCACCGAAGAGTTATCGAACCTGGCCGACGCAATTCTGGAATACGCTTACAACCTCGCACGGCAGGAACTCGACAACCGTTTCGGTCAGCCATTGCGCGATGAAGGCGGCCGCATCGCGACGGCGCAGTTTTGCGTCGTGGCGCTCGGCAAGCTCGGCTCCTGCGAGTTGAACTACGCGTCGGACATCGATCTGCTTTTTATTTACTCGGATGAAGGAATGACTGCCGGGACGAATGAACAGGTCAAGTTGAGCAACCGCGAATACTTCGTCAAACTTTCTGAAGCCATTAGTAAGCTCGTTGGTCAACCAGCCGGCGAAGGCGCAGCTTATCGCGTTGATTTACGTTTGCGGCCGCACGGCCGCGACGGCGCACTGGCCTGTTCATTCGATGAAGCGGTGAAGTATTACCGTGAGACCGCGCAGGCCTGGGAGCGTCAGGCGCTCATTCGTAGTCGGGCTGCTGTTGGATCCAATTCATTGTTCGCGAAATTTGCGGAAGTCGTCGAGCCGCAAATTTATCGCGCGGCAGTTTCAGTTAAGGACGCCCTCGCAAGTGTGCGTCTCGCCAAACAGAAAATCGATCGCAGCGTCGAACGAAAAAACGCGGGCTTCAACGTCAAACTTCAGCGCGGCGGCATTCGTGAGATCGAGTTTATCGCCCAGGCCTTGCAGTTAGCGCATGGCGCGCACGACGAGTGGCTGCGTGTTTCGCACACACTCATCAGCCTGGGGCGACTCGCCGAACGCAAACTCATTTTCGAACAGGAACGCTCGGAGCTGTCTGACGCTTATTTGTTTTTGCGGACACTCGAACATCGGCTGCAAATGGAGCACGGCCTGCAAACGCATACCGTGCCGCAAACTGAACCGCAACTCTCCCTGGTAGCGAAGCGCATGGGCTTCTTCGGCGAGCAATGCGTCGGCGATTTCAACAGCGCCTTGACCGAGCATACGAAAAATGTACGTGAGGCTTTCGATCGGGTTTTTGCGAACGACGAAACTGCGGTCGAGAATTCTGACACTGCCTCATCCGCGATCGTTGAAACTGCTGACGCTGCGTTCGCAGACGAGTACCGGCTGTTGGATGCTGCAGCCAGAGTTTTCACCACCCACGTTCGGCGCGATGGGGAACTGGTGGCTGAACGCGAACTGGCCAGGCACATGCGTCTGGCGGCAACGCACGCGCAAAACTCCCACCGGGCGGTTATGCTCACCGCGCGCGTCGCCGCATCACTCGAGAAATTTGAACACCCACTTGAACTTTCCCAGTCGAACATCGACGGTTTGATCCGGCTTTGCGGCGCCTCTGAATTCTTTGGTGAAATGCTCGCCAGCAATCCCACGCTCATCACTTCAGTCACCTCGACTAACCTGCGTTTGCGACGCAAAGATTTGCGCGCGCAATTGAGAGCGGCGGTTGATCCGGAAAGAAGTTTTGCAGCAGAGCTCGCGGCTCTGCGAACTGAATGGTCGAGACTGCTGCTCGAGATTGGCGTCGAGGATGCTTCCGGAAATCTTTCGTTGGCGACGTCCAACGAGCTGCAAACGGAGCTGGCAGTGGCGAGCATCAACGTTGCTTTTCTGATCGCCCGCCGCGAGCTGGTACGACGTCACGGTCCCCTCGCTGCTGGTCCGCGCTTGAGCGTGCTGGCGCTCGGAAGATTGGCCAGCGGTGGCGTTGATTATGGTTCAGACCTCGATATCGTCATCGTTTACGACCCACTCGTCACTTCTCCGGTTGCCGGTCTCACCCAGCATGAAGCCTATGCGCAGCTTTGCGAGTTAATGGTGGCGGCGCTGTCCAGCGTCACCCGCGAAGGCTATCTCTATCGCGTCGATCTGCGTCTGCGACCCAATGGTAAGAACGGTCCGCTGGTAATCAGTTCTGAAAGCTTTGTCGAATACGTCAAACATCAGAGCGCGATTTGGGAGTGGCTTGCGTACGTAAAATTGCGCGCAGTAGCCGGCGATTTGGAGCTCGGCAAGATGGTCGAAACACATGCGCGCCACGCGCTTCACGAGAAGGCCGTGGCTGCTGACGGTGCTGAGCTAAAGGAAGAAACGCGACGCGTGCGTGAGCGTCTCGAGCTGGAAAAGGGAAGGGCGCGCGCTGGAAACGGCCGGCAAGCTCGGCGCGCGCGGCCAAGAGAAATTGACATCAAGTATTCTGCCGGCGGCATGCTCGATGTTTACTTTGCCACGCGATATCTGCAGCTTCGCGACGACGTTCCAGACGAAGGCGAAAATCGCTCGACGGGAAAGACGCTCCTGCGCCTCGAGTCCAATAGCTCCCTGGCAAATGAAGACTACGAAGCATTGAGTGCGGGTTATGAACTGCTACGGGCCATCGATCACCAACTGCGTTTGATTGTTGGAAAGATGGCCGTACTACCGTCCACGGATTACCACGTGTTCCAGGAGATTGCCGAGCGCTTGAAATTTGAGACGCCGGAAGCGCTGCGTGAAGCCTTGCGCCGGCGAATGCGCGCAATCCGCGACGCGTATCATCGCATCACTTCATGATCCTTAGAAACGAATTCAAATCAAATAGATTTAAGCAACCAGATTTATAGTCTCAAGGTCAGGAAGGGGGCCTGCCCCCGCTCTTTGAGGTAATCTTGAATTCCAGATTAAAAGACATTGGAGTGAAGAGCGGGGGCAGGCCCCTTCCTTACCCTGAGACTTTCAACGTTGTCACTTCAATCGGACGACGCGGTTTCCTGATCGCCTTCCAGGGATCGCCTAGGCGTCGGCCGCCTCAACGCGCGTCTCGTGCCAGCAGCGCGTACACCAGCGATGAAGGCGCTGACGTTCTGTGACCCGATAGTTGGCGGCACCCGGCAAACGCTTCACCACTTCGCGCTCTTCGTCGTTCAATTCCAACCAGCCCTTTAGCACACCTTCGTGACACTGCGGACATCGAGTGGTTGAGTCCGACATCGTTCTCCTTCGCAATCAAAAATTGCTTGTTTACGTAAATTTCTCAATCGTGTAACCTCCAATTAGGTTCTGGTGTTTACAACGGAATGTCAAACCAGAGCATCAACAAATTGAAGGAATAAAAGCGACAGGACAGCAACGGAAAACATGTTTCGAATTAAAGCGTCATACACCGGTCAACTGGAACTGAAAACCACTTTGGAACGCGCCCGCGAATTCTTTGGCGAGTTGCGCAATTTTGCCGACCTGATGCCGGGAATCGAAGGCATCCGTAAAGAGTCGGGCGGCATTATGCGCTGGTCAGTGCGCGCAGAGGTCCCGGTGATAGGTTCGGTCCAGGCAAGTTTTGCAGTGCGCAAAACGGAGGATCGACCTGAACGTTTGGAATGGTCGCCGGCCGGTACGGAGATGAAGAACTACCTGCGCTACGCCGCGAATTTTGAAGTGCGCGGCCACAAGGTGTTTGTCAAAGTTTCGCAGCACGTGGAACTGCGACGTGCACACGCTAAAGAATTGCACCGCTTGGCGGCGCTGGTCGGTGAAGGCGCCATCAGTTCGGAGATGCAGAAGCGCGTGGCCGAAATGATTCGCACGTTCCTCGAGCGCGCGCAGGCGAAGCTTGAAGGTGAAACGACAGTCGAACAGGAAGCTCTCTCTTAAAAATATTTGCCGCGAATTCTCGCAGACTAAACGCGGATCAGAAGTAGTCTTTTTCTGATCCGCGTTTTTCTGTTTGGAGTACCGCCTTCAGGCGGGCTTTTAAACTGTTTTTGGAGTGAGCTTTATGCATGAAAAGCCCGCCTAAAGGCGGTACTCCAAACTCCTTACTTCCTGCCGTAGCTAATCATATTCGCGAACATGCGATACGCTCCCGGCACGCCGGCGCGCAGCTCGCGATACCAGACCATGCTGGTATAGATGTAACTACCCTTGCCGTATGGCGCTACCAGCAAACCGCTAGTCAACGGCGGCTCGCCGGGATCATTAGTTGAAAAGATGGCGGTGTAGTGATCATCCCATTGCTTCGGATAATAAAGCCCGCGCTCCTGAATCCAATTAGCGAAGTCGGATGCGGTAATTTTGTTTGGCGTGTTCAGCAGCGCGTGAGTGGGTTGCAAAAAAACGATCGGCACCGTTTCATCGGTTACACGTTTGTCGTCAAGGATTATCGGATACGGCGCGAGCTGCGGACGATTCTTCTTCTCATCAGGATTCCATTCATTGTCTTTGTGGTAAAAGACAATCAGCGTCCCGCCCGCAGTCACAAAATCGAGTAAACGCGAATTCGCGGCGATCAATTCAGGATGGGCTTCGTAGCCACGGTTGTCGATGATGATGGTCGTGAATCCCGAGAGATCGCCGTTTTTAACCTCGGCGGTCGTTAGCGCTTTCGCTTGAACTCCCAACGCTGCCAGCGAGTGTTCGATGGTTTGATCGAAGCTTGGAACGTAGCCAACGTTCAGCCGCGGCACGACGCGCGCTTCAGCGAACACCACCGGAACCGAACGTCTGCTGATCGCCGCCGCATCGGCATCTTCGACGACTAAGTTTGCGATATCGCTACCAGTCGCGCTCGCTGGCGGACGACGCCGGAGCCCGGATGGCGAACGCAGCTCGAACGAGCGCGTCTCGTTCGGCTTTAGCATGACGTTAGTTCCGAACGCGTTAATTCCGAGTGCCCGACTGTTCAAACTCAAGACTCCGCGAAAAGGCTTGTCGAGGTTATTTCGCAACACTGCATGGAAGGCTATGTTTGAATCGCGACCTGGTGTCCAAACGACCGGTGCCGGCGACACCTTTTTGATTTCTACAGCAGGTGCGACGTCGAGCAATTCGTCAGCAGTAACTGAAAACTTTGCGCCATCAATCTCAAAATCTCCCCGGGCGGAAAACCTCTTGCCGAGAAGGTACCCGTCGTAAAGATGTTCTTCACGCGGTACGTTGAAGCGTGTAGTTTTGGGCGTCGCCTCCGTCGTGGTCACGGCGGTTTCTGTGTCAGGTAGCAGCAACTCCGCCGTTTGCAGACTCACGTTCTCACCCCAACCGTTGAACCGCAGGTCGTTAACGTGAGCGCCGCCGATGCCGGCGTTTGCAAGAATGACGGAGAACGTCGCGGACGTTCCCGGCACCAATACCTGCGTAGCCGACGTGAGGTGTAATGAGACGCCGGCGGCCACCGCCAGCGCTCGATCTATCCGAGACTGAAACAACTGCAGACGTTCCGCGTCATTCACTGTTGTTGTCGGAGCTGTCGCGGTTGCACGCCAATCAACCAGAGCCGCCAACACGCGATCCTGCCGGTCGAGAAAATCTGTTAAGGGCTTGCCGTCAATCGTTGGCAATATCGTTTGTCCGGCGAAAGCCGTGGGGAGTGTTAGCCCTGCCAGCGGGGTACTTGCCTGATCTGACAGTGGCGCAGAACCGTTAGCTGCTCGCACCAGCCGATAGCGAATCGGCGGCAGCTGCCCGCCCTCAATGCGGCGCGCGCGCATCATCTCAGCGACGGACTTGGGCCACGGTCCCTGCGTCGCGTGCTCGTGAAGCGCGGCCAGCGCCTGCTCGGCGAAGGATGTGCCGCGCACTGGATCCATTTCATTTGGATTAATGGAAAAGACTTTATCGTCGGGTTTTGCGGCGCTGCTGTTCCCAAACATGCGCACGAACAGACGTTGTGCTTGCCAGGGTTTCACACGCTTCAGCTGTTCGGGAAAACGTTGCGGGTCCGCGGCGGCGTCAAACGCTTCGATGATCAACCGGCCAGTAGCTTGATGATGACCATGGCCGCTGGTCGTATCGTGATTGGTAATGATCACGTCGGGCCGGAGCTCGCGAATCTTCAAGACCATGCGACGCAATGCTTCGTCGTGTCCCCAAATCTTGAACGCCTCATCGGCTGACTTGGAAAAGCCAAAATCTCTTAACCCCAGGAAGTACGGTTCAGACCCCTGGATCTTCGCGGCGTTTCTGGTTTCCTGTGCCCGGATCACACCGAGCTCCTCATAAAGCTCAGGCCCAACCGCGTTTTGTCCGCCTTCGCCGTAGGTGGAAAACAGGCTCACCGTATGCACGCCGTCGCGACGCCGCAGCACCGTCAAGGTGGTGCCGTCTTCATCGTCCGGGTGCGCCGCGACACACATGACCGTCCAGGTATTCGTCAGATCGACGAGCGCTTGATGCAGATCCGCCTTTGAGGGTTGAGAGGCGGGGACTTCCTGCGCGCGCGCGAACGAGGCGAGAAAGGAACAAACGAGCGCCAGTGTACAAAGGATCGAGACAACTGATTGATTGCGTTTCATCAAGGTTTTCATATTCCTGTTCGGATCTTTCAGAGCAACCCCTCATGAGGGAATGTCTCAGGGTCAGGAAGGGGGCCTGCCCCCGCTTTGAGCGGATGGCTTTCAACACGAGCGGGGGCAGGCCCCCTTCCTGACCCTGAGCTTTTCGATCTTGATCTTTTGCTCTCCCGCATTCTAGCTGCGCAATCGCTCCAGCCGCGTGGCCACCGTCATGATAATTCCAATCATCACCATTAAAACCACGCCGTAAGCGGCTGCGGTCCCTAAATTAAAATCTCGCAACTCCGACGCAATTGCGATTGAGATCGGACGATTCGTCGGCACGAACACGAGCACCGACGCCACATACTCGCCTAACGCAATCACGAAAGCCAGCAGCGTACCCGCCAGCGCGCCCGGCCAAACCAGCGGCAGCGTGACGCGGCTGAACCGGCGCCACCACTCGGCACCGAGACTCGCGGCCGCTTCATCCAGTGCTGAATCTATTTGCTCCATGCTTGCCTGAACGGCCCGCACCACCAGCGGCATAAAGCGGAGAAAGTAAACGAAAGGGAGGATCCAAAATGTGCCGACGAGGATGAACGTGCCCATTAAGGGGGATGGCTGGCCATATGATTCGGCTACGGAAACGGCGACCACCGTGCCGGGTAACGCCCACGGTACCAGTATCAGCCATGACAACAGCCGCTTCCATTTGCGTCCACCCTTGCGGCTCAGAAACACCGCGATGCACAAACTCCACACCAGCGCGGCGGCCGCAGCGATGGCCGACATCGCCAGACTGTTGACGAAAACTTCACTCGTTCGCGCGTCAGAAAATATTCTAACGTAGTTCGCGAGCGTGTAGGTGTCGGGAAAAGTTTGCGTAGTCCAGTTTCCTTCCTGCGCGAAACTAACGAGGAAAAGCGTGATCACGGGCAACACCAGTATTACTGAAAACAAAACGGCGCAGACGATTGCGATGACCCGCTTCGGACCGCTCGCGACCGCGCGCCGGCGTTTGGTTGCGCCTTTCAGCGCCGCAGCCGCGAACCGGCGTGTGCCTTCGTAACGTTGAAAGAAAAATAGCGCACTGAGAGATATGACGGCGAGTATCACGGTTTCGGTAAGCGCCAGGCTGTTATCACCGCGCTGGCGCGCTGTGTAAATCTCGAGCGTCAGCACTCGAACTCCACCGCCGAACAGAAGTGGCGCGCTGAACGAGGCCATCGAAGTCATGAAGGTCAACAAGGCGGCAGCAATCAGGGAAGGTGTCAGTTGCGGCAGCAGAATTCGCGTAATCACGCGCCTGCCGCTCGCCCCCAGGGTGCGGCCTGCTTCGGCGAGCGAGGCATCGATACGCGTCAACCCGGCGCCGGTCAGCACGTAGAAGAACGGGTACATCGTGTAAGTGTGAAACAGCAACAGCGCGGGCCAACCACGCAACGACCATGGCGATTGTTGGAGTTGAAATAGTGATTGGGTAAGGCGCGCGAGGATGCCGGACTCGCCACAAAGAAAAATGAAGGCGACCGTGCCGACAAGCGGCGGTAACACCAGCGGCAAAGCAGCAAAGGTCGCGAACACACGGCGAGCGGGAAAGGTGTAGCGCTCAAAAAGAAAGGCGAGCGGCACGCCAATGGCGGCGCAGAACAGGACCGTTAAGATTGAGACGCCGACGCTCGCCAGAATCGACTCAAAAACAACTGACTGCGAAAGCGCTTGCCGGTAAGTGTTGAGCGACCAGCCGCCGTTCTGTTGCACGGAAGCGAGGATTACGTACAGGTTGGGATAGATAACGCCGTATAGGAGGACCAGGACGACGATGAGGAAAAGCAATATACGCGGGGCGAGGGCTGCGGCTTTGCCGTCTGATGTGCGGTGGTGGCTGTGCCCCACCGTGGAGCGCTCTTCACTCATTTGGGCTTCGCCCGTGGGGGCAAAGCCCCGGGGATTTTGAACGTTGGACGGAAGGGCTAGCCCTTCCGCACATCAGCCGGCATAGCCGCCGAAAATCGGGCGCCAGTAGTTCAGAGTGCAGCCTTAGGCTGTCGGCTGGCAACGAAAACACAGTTAAAGCTTGAACCCTCAACTACCCCCTCACTCGTTCTTCAGCAAAGCAATTCGTTCGGGCGGCAACACCATGGTGCGCTGTTCGCCGACCCGAAAATCGTTCGCATCAAGTGCGAGCGCCTCAACCAGCAGTCCATTCGCATCAAGTTTCACTGTCGAAGTGGCACCGGAAAAGTTGACTTCGCGGACCGTAGCCGGGAAGGCATTCTCGAGTTGGCCGTTGCTTTTAGTAACCAGCACGTGCTCGGGCCGAATCGCAAGAATGCAAGGCTGATTGAGCGGAACCAGATGGTCGTGATCTACGGCGACGCGAATGATGTGACCACCTTCCAGCGTTTTGAATTCGCTGAGCGCTGCCTTACTTGAATTGAGGCGGATAACGCGCAGCAGGTTATTGCGGCCCAGAAATTTCCCCACCGATAGTTGCGACGGATGTTCGTAGAGATCGCGCGGCCTGCCGGTTTGCAAGAGTCGGCCGCCCACCATGACGCTGATGCGATCGCACAGCGCAAACGCTTCTTCCTGATCGTGCGTAACGTAAACCGCAGTGAGACCAAGACGCGTTACGAGCTCGCGCAATTCGCCACGCGTCTCTTCTCGTAATGTGACATCTAAATTCGAGAGCGGTTCGTCGAACAACAGCAGCGCCGGCTCAATGGCAATCGCGCGCGCGATCGCGACTCGCTGTTGCTGCCCGCCTGAGAGTTCATCAACCCGGCGCTTTTCGTAACCGGGCAACTGCACGAGTTCAAGCGCGCTCTTTACGCGCTCGGTGATTTCGCCTTTTGCCTTGTGCCTCGCGCGCAGTCCGAAGGCCACATTTTCCAGCACGTTCAGGTGCGGGAACAGAGCGTAGTTTTGAAAAACCATACCGAAGCCGCGGCGCTCTGCCGGAAGGTTGGTGATGTCTTTGCCGTCGAAGATGATCGAACCTGTGTCTGGCTGCTCCAGGCCGGCAATCATCCGCAGCGTAGTAGTTTTGCCGCAGCCGGAAGGGCCGAGCAGACCGAAGAACTCGCCGCGCTCAACGTCGAGTGAAACGTCGGCAACGGCGTTCGTTTTATCGAAACTCTTCGAAAGATTCTTGAGCGATAGTAAAGGCATGGTGTTGGCCTCTGTGCTACCTCGGTGTGCTCTGTGCCTCAGTGGTTACGAGTAGACATTTAACCACTGAGGCACAGAGGACACCGAGGTGGCACAGAGAAGTCATTTCTTATTCCTGCCGCGAATTTCAGTGTCCCAATATCGCAGCCAATCGCCGCTCTGCTTGCGGAGCAAATCCCAGTCAAGCGGCATTTCGTTAACCTTCTCTTTCATCCAGGCCGGCAACTGATTTTGATCGATGTCATTGCGAACCGGCATGCGGTAATACTGTTTCGCCGCCAGCACGAGGCTATCGGTCGTGGTAACAAACTCATAGAAACGTTTTGCTTCTTCCTCGTTCGGTGCGCCACGCAGAATCGCAATGCCGTCGGTTATTACAGGCGTACCGCTCGCCGGGAAAACATAGCCGACTGGAAAATTCTTTTGCTCTTTGTATATCCAAACATCGGGAAGGTTCCAAAGACTAATGACTCCCTCGCGCCGCACGAGCTTCTGCATCAACAGCGTGCCATCCGCGGTGTACTCGTGGACGTTTGCGTCGAGCCGTCGCAACCAGTCGTAACCCTGATTCGGCGAACCGGTATCTTTGTAGAAGCGCCAGATCATCGCGCCGAAGATAGCGCGCATCGAGTCGGACGGATTCGGATTTCTAATCAGAATCTTGTCACGCCACTTAGGATCGAGCACATCGTCCCAGTCCTTCGGCGCCTCTTCAGGCTTCACCGCGTCGCTGTTGTAAACGATCACTTCCGGAGTTTGATAAGTACCGTACCAGCGATCCTGCGAATCATGGCTGGAGGCGGCGACCTTATCGGCCCAGGTAGGACGATAAGGCGCTAACAGATTTTCGTCACTCGCGGTTTGAAAAGTAGTGTGCGCCGCGCCCCACCAGAGATCCGCTTGCGGCCGGTTGCGCTCGGCGCGCACGCGTTCGAGTATTTCGCGCGAACCCATGTCGAGAAACTGCACCTCGACATCCTTGTGTTCAGTCTTGTAACGCGCGATGAAGTCGCGCAATAAGTCCTGACCGTGTGGCGTGTAGATGAGGAGTTTGCGAGTATGACTGGCGCCGTCGCGATTGCATGAGAGCAGCAACGCTAAGAGGCAGAGGGCAATTGCAGTAACGAATACTTTTGAACGCATAGATTCGAAAGTTTTGCGCGACGGAATCGCTGCATGCTAGCACAAGGAAGGGAAAAAGAGCGGGGGCAGGCCCCCTTCCTCACCCCGAGCTGATTACAGTCGCATTGCTGAATCACCTTTGAAAGGCGTTCAACGCTCGAAGCATCAAACCACTTTAGAGTCTCCGGGTGAGGAAGGGGGCCTGCCCCCGCTCTTGATGATTAATCGGCACTGGTTTATTTATTTACTATGGCGAAGACGGTAAAAGGCAGAGTGGGTTGGGCAGTAGTGAAGAAACTGCTCAAGGCGATTCCAATCATTGGCCCGGTTTTCACGGTCGGCTTTGCCGGGCATGACATCAAGAAAAAGGGAATCGTGCCGGGCGCGGTTCATATTGGACTGGACGTGACGCCGGTTGTTGGTACGGCGAAGAATGTGATTGAGATTGTGACCGGCGACTGGATACCGGATAAGGATCCTGACAAAACAAAGGGCGGCGTCAACCCTCCCCGCTTACCGTGAACCTCATCACTGGGAACGCGGGCGTCACGGCCCGCGACGCGCCGACCGGCGCGAAGGTCTTGAAACTCCACTCATTGCGGGCGGGACGCCGGCGGTCCCAGTATCCGCAGTCCGCGGTTAAGCCGACACTGGCGGGCGCTCAGTGAAGGGTTTTACACTCTCATACGCATGCGCGAGATTGAACAGCGTCTGTTCCGACCAGTATCCCCCCAACAGTTGGAATCCAATCGGCAGACGATTCTCAGAAAGTCCGCACGGAACACTAATCCCGGGAATGCCCGCGAGGTTTGCAGTTACGGTGTAGATGTCGTTGAGGTACATCGCGAGCGGATTATCCACCTTTTCCCCGATAGCAAACGCCGGCGTGGGCGCCGTCGGCGTAATGATCGCGTCGCAACTCTCAAACGCTTTGCGAAAGTCTTGCTTGATTAGCGAACGAACCTGTTGCGCCTTCCCGTAATAGGCTTCGTAGTAACCCGCCGACAGCACATAAGTGCCGAGCATGATTCGCCGCTTAACTTCCGGACCAAAGCCCTCATCGCGAGTTTTGCGATACATCTCTCGCAGTCGCGGCGCATCTTCAGCGCGAAAGCCGTAGCGAGCGCCGTCGAAGCGCGCCAGGTTTGAAGAAGCTTCGGCGGTCGCAATTATGTAATAAACCGCGATGCTGTATTGCGCGTTGGGAAGTTCCACTTCCACTATGCTTGCGCCCAGATCGCGATAAACATCGATTGCCGCCTCCACCGACGAGCGCACTTCGGCGTCGAGGCCTTCGCCAAACAAGGAACGCGGAAACCCAAGGCGCGCGCCCTTGATGTCCGAAGACAACTCCGCCGCGTAGTCAGGCACCGGCACATCGGCGGTGGTTGCGTCATGCGGATCGCGTCCGCTGATAACTCCTAAAACCCGCGCCACGTCGCTCGTATTGCGCGCAAATATTCCAACCTGATCGAGCGACGAAGCAAAAGCAACCAGGCCGTAACGTGAGTTACGCCCGTACGTCGGTTTCAAACCAACCACCCCGCATAACGAAGCCGGCTGGCGCACCGAGCCGCCCGTGTCCGAGCCGAGGGCGAACGGCACGATCCCGGCAGCAACCGCAGCCGCCGAGCCGCCGGACGAGCCTCCGGGAACGCGTGACGTGTCCCAGGGATTTCTCACCGGGCCAAACGCAGAGTTTTCATTCGACGACCCCATCGCGAATTCGTCGCAGTTTGTCTTGCCGATTACGTTGGCGCCGGCATCGAGCAACCGCTGAATGACGGTGGCGTTGTAAGGTGGTTGGTAGTCGCCGAGAATTCGGGAGCCACACGAGGTCTGCATTCCCTTGACGCAAATATTGTCTTTGACGGCGAGAGGAATCCCGGCCAGCGCGCCACGCGTCGGATTGGAGTCGGAACGTTTCAGAGCGCCGTCGCGGTCGATTTGCAGAAAGGCGTTCAGTGTTCCATTGAGTTTTTCAGCGGCGTTTACGGCCGACTCGACGAGGGCGCGCGCAGTTGTTTCGCCGTTTGCAATACGGTTCTTCAAACTCCCAATATCTATCGTATTTTCGCTCATCTAAATGATCTTGTTTTCTCCTGACCAGTGACTGCCGACTGCTGACCACTGATCACTGACTGCTGACCACTGCTTTCAAAGCACCTTCGGTACACGGAAATGGCCCGCCGATGCGTCTGGCGCCTCAGCGAGCGCGGTCTCCTGACCAAGCGATGGCTCAACCACATCGTTGCGCGCGGAATCAGTTGCTTCGCCCTCGGGCGTTAAGCCGCCGAGCGCGGGTGCCACGTTGCCGGTTGCAATCGTGTTCAGCTGTTCCACGTAAGCAACGATGTCTGCCATCTGCGGGGCAAATATCTTTAACTCTTCCGCCGTGATTTCCATGTGCGCCAGTTGCGCAACTTTTTCGACGTCAGCTTCAGTGATAGGCATGGCTTTGAATTTCGGATTGCGGAATTCGGAATTGAGATTTCAAATCTTTTCTACACGCTTGACGCAGCTGGCAGCAGCGCCGAGAAATGCGCGGCGTAACTCAGCATCTTTGATAGCACCTGCGGCGTTCAATAGTTCCACGTGTACCTGATAATCAGTCGGAATCGGACTGCGCTCGGCGTTACGCGAGCGTTCGCGCTCAACCGTTTTCGGATCGACACGCAGCTCAATGGACTTGACCAGCGACTGGCCCAGAACTGAGTTGAGCCGGAACAACAACTGTCCGCGCATTTGTTCCAGCTGTCTCTGCCAAATGTTATCGGCAACTGCTACAACCAGCGTTTGTTCGCGCAACTCAAGCGGCACGGCATGACTGCTCAAGCCTGCTCCAACCGCGTGTTTCCAGGCGGCGATACAAGCGGCTTCGGCCACTTCGTCGAAGGCTCCTGAGGCTTTCAGTATCGCCGGCAGGGTATCAATCAGTCGATTCATATCGTGCGCGAGTGTATAAGGTGAGTTATCTAAACTCAAAATCAGAAAACAGTAGTGCACGGATTACAGCCACCGCACGTGGTTCAACAAATTCAGAACCGGGAGCGGTAGCGACCGGGTTTAGTTTGCCCAATGCGCAATTCTCGTAGAAAAACGAGACCCAGTCGCTACCGCTCCCGGTTCTGAATTAGTCGACCCACTGAATTAGTCGACCCACTGAATTAGTCGACCCAGGGAGTCAGGTACGCTTAAACTGCTCACTCATGTTGAAAGAGAAACTAATTCTGGCATCGCGAAGTCCGCGCCGCGCAGAGATATTGACCGCGGTTGGTTGGCCGTTTGAGGCGATGCCGGCCGACATCGACGAGAGCATACTATCCGGCGAAGACGCCGTAACCTATGTGCAACGATTAGCGCGCAGTAAAGCGGAGACCATAGCGGCTAGAGTGGGGTCAGACTTAGTGTTGGGTGCCGACACTACGGTTGTAGTCGACGCTGAAATACTGGGACAGCCGCGTGATGATGAGGATGCTCGTCGTATGTTGAAGCTGCTGAGCGGCCGTTGGCATAAAGTGGTGACGGGCGTCGCGCTGGCACGAATAGGAAGCGACCTTCGCGTCAGGCATCAAACTACGCGGGTGCGATTTGCGGAGTTGTCACGCGAAGAAATTGATTGGTACGTGGCGAGCGGGGAACCGCAAGGAAAAGCCGGCGCTTACGGAATTCAAGGCAAGGCTGCGTTGTTTATTACGGAGATTCAGGGCGATTATTTCAACGTGGTGGGCTTGCCGGTGCGGCTGGTATTTGAAATGTTCGACAAGCTTTAGCTTGTCGTTTGGAGTACCGCCTTAGGCGGGTTTTTCCAATGCAGTTGAAGCCGTCGAGTCGAAGAACCCGCCTAAAGGCGGAACTCCAAACTAAGAAACCACCGTGCCGCCATCGACGTTGATCGCCTGCCCGTTTATACCAACACCTTCGTCTGACGCCAATAACAAGGCGAGTGCTGCGACCTCTTCGGGTGTAATGATTCGGTTCTGCGGGCTCATCTTCTTCAGCGACTCGAGCGCTTCCTCAGCCGACAGTTTCGTCTTCAAGGTAATGTTTTCAATGCCGCGGCTGGTCATATCTGTATCGACGTAACCGGGACAGATGGCATTCACTGTTATGCCCTTGGTCGCTACTTCGAGCGCCACCGATCGCGTGAGTCCAACGACGCCGTGTTTCGAAGCTGAATAAGCGGCGACGTAAGGTGCGCCCGTCTTACCGGCAATTGAGGCAACGTTGATGATTCGGCCCCAACCGTTCGCAATCATCGCGGGCAGGGCTGCACGGGTGCAGTAGAACGTACCGCTTAAGTTAACTTCGATAATGCGCCGCCAGAGTTCGTCCGTTGTTTTCACGAGCGGCGCGCTTTCGGCAATGCCGGCATTGTTCACGAGGATGTCCGGCGCGCGTTCGAAGAACTTGTTTACCGTGGCAAACATCTGCTGAACACTGGAGCCGTCAGAAACATCGCAAGCGACGCCCAGCGCTTTTGTTTGAAATCGATCCCTTAGCTCAGCCGCAACACTCTCAACTTGATCGACGCTGCGGGCCGCGACCGCGACCGCCGCGCCTTCACGCGCAAACTCGAGCGCGATTGCGCGGCCGATTCCCCTGCCTCCACCGGTGATCAACGCGAGACGGTTGGTTAGCTTCATGTCCTTAGGAAGTTTCAAGTTCCAAGTTTCGAGTTCCGAGTTCTGAGTTTCCAGTTTCGAGTTTACGTGGGTCGACAAAGTCAGAACCGGGAGCGGTAGCGACCGGGCCTACTTTCCAGACGCGCAATTTTTGTAGGACACGACACCCGGTCGCTACCGCTCCCGGTTCTGACTTTGCCGACCCACGCAAACGCGAAAGTCGAAACTATGAAGTTATTTACCAGTGAATCGTGGTTCTCGTTTCTCAAGAAACGCGTTGACGCCTTCGCGCCCATCTTCCGATTGAAAGCAGCGCAGTTGCGCCTCAGTTTCGTAGCGCAGCATTTCTTCCATTTCAGCGCCCTGGCTGAGATAGACGGCCTGCTTGGCAGCGGCAACTGAAATCGCCGGCGCCGCGCGCAAACGTTCCGCGAGCTTCCGGGTTTCCGCTTCCAGTTCCGCCGGCTCGACCACAAAATTCACTATGCCAAGACGCAGGGCATCTTCTGCGGTAAGTGTGTCGCCTAAGAAAAACAGTTCGCAGGCTTTATTCGGCGTGACGAGCCGCGGCAGAAAATAGGTGCCGCCCCAATCAGGATGCAACCCGACTTTCGCAAACGACTGGCTGAACGTCGCGTCGCTTGAAGCAATGCGCAGATCGCAGGCGAGTGCCAGGTTGAAGCCTGCGCCCGATGCGGCCCCATTGATCGACGCGACTACCGGTTTCGTCATATGACGAATTGCACTGATGACTCTCCGCGCCGAACCGAGCAAACGTGAAAACTCCTCGGTGTCTTTCTGTTCGATCAGTTCAGCCATGGCGCGCACGTCGCCGCCGGCGCAAAACGAACGACCAGCGCCGGTGATAACAACTACGCGCACGTTGCGATCGCTGCCGGCGGCTTCAAGTGCCTCCGCGAGATCGCGCCGCATGTGACCGGCGAGGGCGTTCAACTTCTCGGGCCGGTTTAGCATTATCGTCGTAATGCCGCCGTCGTCAGTTACGTTGATGTGTTCGTACATAACAATTTTCGAGTTGCGATATGAGGTCAGTACCACCACGCGGTAGCGGGTGGGTGTTCCGGTTTCGATTGCCGATTGCCAATTGCCGATTGACCCACCCGCTACCGCGTGGTGGTACTGACCTCACGTCGCAACTTGTACTGCCCTCAATTCATCTGTCCTTGAAGATCCGTCTTAACCATTTACGATTTACGATTCACTATTTACCCGTAAAGATCGGCTTCCGTTTATTCACGTAAGCAGCCAACCCTTCTTTCGCATCTTCGCCCTGAAAGAGTTGCTGTTGCAGTTCGCGCTCGAGCGCCAGCGCTGACTCAAACGAAACCTCCGCGCCTGTTTGTACGCTGCGCTTGATTCGTCCCACGGCGCCGGCCGCCTTGTTAGGCGTAGTAAACTGCAGCGCGTAGTCCGTAACCTGTTGCAGAAATGCTTCGCCACTGTCCGCGTCAAAAATCTGATTAACTAAACCGAGTTCCAGGCCGCGTTCAAAAGCAAACAACTCCCCCGTCGCCATCAGTTCAATTGCCTTCGACTTACCAACCACGCGTAACAAACGCTGCGTGCCACCAGTTCCAGGCAATACACCAAGAGAAACTTCCGGCAGCCCCATCTTGCCCGCGCCGCGCCGGGCAATGCGCAGGTCGGCCGCGAGTGCGACTTCCAATCCGCCGCCCACGCAGTGCCCGTTGATCGCTGCAATCACCAGCTTCGGAGTTTGTTCGAGGCGATTGAGAGTTTCATTCGCGTGCAGGCAGAAGAAATATTTGAACGTCGGCGTCACGTTGGCGAGCATGCTGATGTTAGCTCCCGCGCAAAAGAACTTTTCGCCACCACCGATGATGACGATCACCTGAACGCTTTCGTCCATGCGCGCCTTAAGGATTGCCGCATCGAGCGACTGCATCATCTCGTAAGTGTAGGTGTTCGCGGGCGGGTCGTTCAGCGTCAGAAAGGCAATGCCTTCGCGCAGCTGGTATTGCACCAGGGCTGCGGTTGAGTTCAGTTGTGCTTCAGCTTCTGCCATCGATCAATCTCCGATTCAGTGCTCTATTGTTACGTTGCTGACGACGGGACAGTAGCCCGACCGTTAGGGGAGGGCTTTTTCCTGCGACTTCAAGCGCTCCCAACACCAACCAGCGAATCTTCACCGGCTGCTGGTTGATTCATCGTTCACAGCCCGCCGCGCCAGACGCTGCGTGGCTCCATCCGGGCGCGCGGCGAGAAGTCTAATTGGTCTGTTCCCGATCCACCAACAAACCCCTGCACGAAAAGGAGTGTGATGTTGTCGACCAACTCCGAAACCTTCAGTTTCCCGGCGGGGTCATACCAGTTGTAAATCCAGTTCATCATTCCGAACAGCGCATAGGTTGCGACTGTGAGATCGACCGTCGCCGCGCCTTGCTGTTGCTGCTGTATGTCCTTGAGGATGCGTCGCGCGAGTTTAGTATATTTGTCCTTCTTCCCGGATACGTGTGTGTGCAGATCGCCGGCCAGAGATTCCGCTTCATGTGACAACACTTTCATCTCGGCCATGTTCGCGGCAAAGAATGACAGGTGACTCTCGATGAAGATGCGTAATTTGAGTAGCGGGTCGTTTACCGGTTTCAGTCGCTCTTCGAGTTGTTCTAGTACGCGTCCAAAACAATTATCCTGGATCAGGAACAGCAGTTCTTCTTTCGATTTGCAGTAGTGATAAAGCCCGGCCAGGCTGACGTTCGTGGCGCGTGAGATATCGCGCATGGTGGTTGAGTGGTAGTTCTTCTCCGCAAAGATGCGCGCCGCGTTGCGCAGAATAAACTCTAACTTTTGATCGTGTTTGGTTTGCATTAAAGCTTGGGCTTCTGTCTTGGGTCTTTGTACTTCGTGCTTTGTACTTTGTTCTTAGTTCTTATCAATTGGTGCTGGACTCCTGAGAGGTACCCAAAGGACCAAGCTCAAAGCACAAAGCTCTAAGTACAAAGATCGATGTATTCAGAGTCGAACGTATTCAAACTCAAACGGCTTGCCTTTAATTCCGCTTGCCGGCGGCGCAATCCAGTTCGCAATCTTGCCGGGCTCTATTACCGGATGCATGAGGCTGCGAACGTATTCGCGGTCGGCCATCGTCGGCAGCCATTCAGCTTTGCGACTTTCAAACTCTTCGGCGCTCAACACGTTTCCTTCGAGATCAAAATGATGGCCGGCGTACTCGCCGACGTGGCGATGAAATCTTGAGCTCGGCAGGAACAGAGTTTCACTAAGCCCTTCCTCGCGGAGCGTTTTGTTCCAACGCGCCAATCCCTTTTCACAATCCCGCACATACTCGGTTCGTAACACCTCGTTCAATGCGTTCCGCAACGGCACTTCTCGATCGTTCAGTTGACCGTTATCAACGACTTTCATCGTGAAGTTCTGATTCGCAACCACATGGTCTTCATACTGCTCCTGTTCCTTGTAACGCCCCTTCAAACCCGCGGCAAAGAAGTCGGCGGAATTTGAGCTGATCTCACCGCCAAATAAATCAAGCGAATAACTGAACCAGAAGTTGATGTGCTTTTGAATGATGTCGAGCGGAATGCCGCCGAACTCGCGCACGTCACCCTGCTTCATCAATTGTGCGGTGCGCTTTACCACCCGGTTCAGACCAGTATCGCCAACAAACATGTGATGCGCTTCTTCGGTGAGCATGAACTGGCAGGTGCGCGCGAGTGGTTCAAAACCCGACTCCGCCAGCGCTGACAGCTGATACTTGCCGTCGCGATCCGTGAACATCGTGAAGCAGAAAAAATTCAGCCAGTCGTCACACGGCTGGTTAAAGGCCTCGAGAATACGGGGCTTGTCAGGATTGCCGCTGCGACGTTCAAGCAACGCATCTGCTTCATCGCGACCGTCGCGGCCGAAGTATCGCTGCAGCAGATACACCATGGCCCAGAGATGCCGGCCTTCCTCCACGTTTACCTGAAAAAGATTTCTCAGGTCGTATAGCGACGGGCAGGTCTTGCCGAGCTCGCGTTGCTGCTCGACTGAGGCCGGTTCGGTGTCGCCCTGGGTGACGATGATACGCCGCAGCGAGTTGCGAAATTCGCCCGGTACTTCCTGGTAAGCGGGCTGGCCCAGATTGTCGCCAAAACCGATCTTCGCGTCAGGCGCGGCCGGTTTAAGAAAAATGCCCCAGCGATAGTCAGGCATCTTCACGAAGTCAAAATTCGCCCAACCGTCAGGCTCGACGCTGATGGCTGTGCGGAGGTAAACCTCTTTTTGCTGGAAGCCGTCAGGACCCATCTCCTGCCACCAGTCGAGAAAGTTGGGCAGCCACTTCTCCAGCGCGCGTTGAAGTTTCTTGTCTTCGCTGAGGTTTACGTTGTTTGGTATTCGTTCGTTTAAGTTCATAAATCACCTGTACTTTGAGCTCTGAACTTTGTGCTTTGCATTTACCAAGCTCCAAGCTCAAAGTTCAAAGAACCAAATCTTAAGTTCTTTTGAAGTCGAACTTAGCCTGGGTCGGCTTTCCGTAATTTGTCAGCGCACCTTCGGGGCCAACGGCATTGGGTCGTTGAAAGATCCAGTTTTGCCAGGCGGTCAGGCGACCATAGATTTTCGTGTCCATTGTTTCCGGACCGGCAAAACGCAACGACGCTTCCATGCCTGTAAGCGCGTCCGGCGACAAAGATGTTCGTTCTTCAATCGCCACGCGAATTTCGTCTTCCCAATCGAGATCGTCCGGAGCAAACGTGATCAGCCCCGCGGCTTCAGCCTCAGTTGTGTCGAATGGTTCAGTGCGCGCAAGTATCTCCGCCGCTTTTTCCGGTTCGGCCAGAAAACGTGACTGCAAGCGCGTCAGGCCATTGCTCATCGGCAAGGCGCCGGCGTTAAGTTTGCTCGCCATGATTTCAACTTCCTGCTCGGGATCGTTCAGCATGTAACTGCGATCAGCAGCCAGCAGCAATTCGAGCAAGTTGCCGGCGAAACAACTGTCCGGCTCAACGATCGCAAAAAAGCTTTTCGCAGTGAGATCCAGACGGCGCAGCACGCGCGCCATGTAAAGCACGATCTCGCGCACCAGCCAGTGATCCTTGTTTGCAGCAAGCGTCTCATCCATCGCAATCACGTTGCTGACCTCACCTTCCGTGCGCAGACAAACCAGGCCAATCTCCGGTTCATTGACGCGCAAATGAAGCAAGGCGTGGTCGAGCTCGCGATAAGCCTGCAATGGCCAATAGCTATCGCCGGCGCGCTCAATCTCCTCCGTGGATTTTTGCGGCGCGCATTTGGGTCCACGCATGGTCAGGTCGGCATAACGCTGTTCGCGATTCAGCACGACGTTCAGGTATTTGTACTCAAGACCGGAAGGCTTCATTTCAACTTCAACAGGATTCAGCTTGATGCCGTAACGCAAACTGTTAGTTTGCGTCTGTTCGTTCTCAGCCGCTGCACTCGAGTTCTCGCGCGGACGCAAACTAACAGTTTGCGTTACTTCTGCGACTATCTCGCCGATGCGTTTCTCGATCGACTCGTCGAATTTGCTGGTAGGGAAGTAGTCGTCAATCAGTCCCCAGTCTTTCGCGCGTTTGCCTTTGAGTCCCTCCGCAAGGGTGGAGAAAACATCCGCGCGATCGCGCCGAACTTTGCGCTTATCGACGAGGCGGGTCAGTCCACCCGTTCCAGGCAAGACTCCGAGCAGCGGAACTTCCGGGAGAGAAATCGCGGAGTTGCCGTCATCGACCAGGTAGATTTCATCGCAAGCAATCGCGAGTTCATAACCACCGCCCGAGGCAGTGCCGTTAAGCGCCGCGAGGTAACGGCGTCCGGAATGTTGCGAATCGTCTTCAATCGAGCAGCGCGTCTCATTCGTAAACTTGCAGAAGTTAACTTTGAAGGCATGCGATGAAGTGCCCAGCATGTAGATGTTCGCGCCCGCGCAAAAAATTCGCGGCTTCAGACTGCTGATGACTACGACCTTCACTTCGGGATGTTCAAAACGCAGACGTTGCACGGCGTCGGCGAGTTCGATGTCAACGCCCAGATCATAGGAATTGAGTTTGAGCTTATAGCCCTCGGCGAGAGTGATGTCCTCCTGAACATCCATGCTGAGGGTGGCGACGGCGCCGTCCACGCTGAGTTTCCAGTGCTTGTATTGTTCGGGTGACGTTTGAAAGTTAATCATGCAATCCTTAATGAAGCCCTTGTTTTTACGAGCAAATTCGAGCTAATTACTGTCTCGTTCGAACGTTCGTTCGGTTTCCGTAGAATAGCCGTGGCGACATAATCGAGTCAAGTTGGGTGACAGCGAGAAGGGTTGAATTCTGGCATCGTTTTGATCGAGGTGGTCAAAGGGCACTGCTTGACAGTCTCGGAGTTTGGCGCGTAGGGTTTCGCACCGATGTGGGTTGATTGTTCTGTTTGTGCTGTTATTTGAAATAGGGAGGCGAATCTGTTCTGGTGAACGGCGCGGTCTTCAAAACCGTTAGTGAGACTGTGAGAACAGGCTCAGGTAGGTTCGATTCCTACACGCCTCCGCCAACGAACGAAAGGATGAAGGATGAGGGCTGAAGGATGAAGACAGCGAACCCCTAAGGATGAAGTATGACGGTTGAAGGCACATTCGAGACAAGTTGATAGGTGGCGTGGGACTTTCATCCCTCATCCTTCCGCCTTCATCCTTTTAAATTATGCGTGACTGGGTTGCACTAAACATGACGCCGGGCATCGGGCCGCGGGCAGCGGCCAAGTTGCTTGAGCGGTTTGGATCGGCTGAGGCCGTGTATCGGGCCACACGTGCCGAGCTCGAAAAACTGCGTCTGCTACCGGAGGCAGTCGATTCGATCATCGCTCGCGATATGCACGATCGCGCCGAGAGCGAGCTGGACGAAGTCAGAAAGCTCGGCGGCGACATCCTGATTCTTGATGACGGGGTTTATCCAGCGCTGCTCCGAGAGATCTTTGATCCGCCCGTCACGCTCTACGTAAAAGGTGCCTGGTTGGAATGTCTGGAGCAACCGTGTGTCGCGATTGTCGGTTCGCGCAAATGTTCGACCTACGGACAAAACTCAGCCTCGATGCTGGCGCGCGAGCTGGCACAGCGCGGCGTCACGATTGTTTCCGGTTTTGCGCGCGGAATTGATGCCGCCGCGCATCGGGCTGCGATTGAAGGCGGCGGTCGCACTGTGGCCGTGCTGGGTACCGGCATCGATCAGGTTTACCCGCGCGATCACAAGAAGTTAGCCGATGAAATTCTGCGCGCAGGCGGTGCACTCGTTTCGCAGTTTCCCCTCGCCACGCCGCCCGTCTCGGAAAACTTTCCTTATCGCAACCGCATCATTAGCGGTTTGAGTCTCGGCGTGATCGTGATCGAGGCGGCCGAGAATTCGGGTTCATTGATAACGGCGCGGTTGGCCATCGAGCAGAACCGCGAAGTATTTGCAGTGCCGGGCAATATCACTTCGCGCAACTCGTTTGGCACGAACTACCTGATCAAGGGAGCGGGAGCGAAGCTGGTGCAGCAATGGCAGGATGTCGCAGCTGAGTTGCCGCCCCAAATTGCGGCTCGTTTGCTGCCGCCGCCGCTGGTCGACAAGAAGAAGCAACGGCCTCTTGCAGACCAGCTGGCAATGGTGCCGCAGGGACTGACAGGTTTTGAGCAGTCTGTTTTCAAGTTGCTTTCGGCTGACAATCCGGCGCACATTGATGCGCTCGTGAATCAAAGCCGGCTGACGATTCCAGATTTGACAGCCGCACTATTGACGCTCGAGATGAGAGATTTAGTAAGAGCCCTGCCGGGCAAATGTTTTGTACGAAGGATGTAATGGCAAAAAATTTAGTAATAGTTGAATCGCCGGCCAAGGCGAAAACGATAAATAAATATTTGGGAAAGGACTACCTGGTGAAGGCCTCGATAGGCCACATCAAGGATCTGCCCTCAAAAGGTCTGGGAGTGGACGTTGACGACGACTTCAAGCCCACCTATGAAGTAATTCCCGACTCGAAAAAGCGTAACAACAAAAAAATTGTTTCCGAACTGAAGGCCGCGGCTAAAGCTGCCGACAACATATATTTCGCGGCTGACCCCGATCGCGAGGGCGAAGCGATCTGCCAGCACTTAGCGGAAGAGATCGTCCCGAAGCGTCCAGCCAAGGCGACCTTTCGCGTGATGTTTAATGAGATCACCAAGCGCGCGGTAAACGAAGCCTTTGAGCACCCGAAGCAGATCGATAAGAACCTGGTTGATTCGCAGCAGGCCCGCCGCGTTCTGGATCGGCTGGTGGGTTACAAGGTTTCGCCGCTGCTCTGTAAAACGGTGGGCGGAAAACTGAGCGCCGGCCGCGTGCAGTCCGTCGCGTTGCGCATGGTGGTTGAGCGTGAACGCGAGATCGAGCAGTTCGTAAAAACTGAGTATTGGACAATCACTGCGAACCTCGGCGCGAAGCTGCCCCCTGCGTTTGACGCGAGGCTGTTCAAAATCGGAGAGCAGACTGTCAAAACCGGCGGCTTCGATCAGGACATCAAGCGCAACGAGATTTTGCTGGGCGATGAAGCGAAAGCCGCTGACATTGTCGCCGAGGCGAATCAACAGACGTTCGTAGTAAACGAAGTAACCAGGAAGGAACGGAAACGAAATCCGGTTCCACCATTCATTACTTCAAAGCTGCAGCAGGAAGCGGCCCGCAAACTCGGTTGGGCGGTGAAGCGCACCATGATGGTGGCGCAGAAGCTATACGAGGGCATCGAAATTGGCGCCGAAGGCTCGGTGGGTTTGATTACCTACATGCGAACCGACTCAACGCGCGTTTCGGATGCGGCGCTGGGCGAGGTGCGAGACTTCATCAGTCAGCAGTATGGCGCTCCTTACCTTCCTGAGAAGGCAATCCATTACCGTTCGAAGAAGGACGCGCAGGATGCACACGAGGCGATTCGCCCGACCGATGTCACACGCACGCCCGATTCACTCGCGAAGTATTTGAACACTGATGAGCTGCGCCTCTATCGCTTGATTTGGCAGCGCTCGGTCGCGTCGCAAATGACGCCGGCGATTTTCGATCAAACGACAATCGACATTGCCGCCGGACGTCTGATATTTCGCGCCAGTGGTTCAGTACAAAAGTTTGACGGCTTCCTGAAAATCTACCAGGAGGGCCGCGACGAGAAGACGGAAGAGGATGAAGAAGCTGAACGCACTTTGCCGCCGGTCGAAAAAGGCGAAACGCTCGGGCTAAACAGCATCAAGCCTGACCAGCACTTCACCGATCCGCCGCCGCGTTTTACTGAAGCCACGCTTGTCAAAGCGCTCGAAGAAAAGGGAATCGGCCGACCGTCAACCTACGCCGCGATTATGACGACCATCGTGGCGCGCGATTACGTTGAGAAACGAGAGGGACGTTTTCATCCCACCGACCTCGGTAAAACTGTTAACGACCTGCTCATCGAAGGCGGCTTCGCAGACTTATTTAATGAGACCTACACGGCGCGCATGGAAGAGGAGCTCGACAGCGTTGAGGAAGGCAAACTGAAATGGACCGACGCGCTGCATGAGTTCTACGACAAGTTCTCAGCGGATCTGAAAGCGTTTACCGAGTACACCGGCCGTATTAAGAATGAGGAAATCCCGACCGACGAAGTCTGTCTCAAATGCGAAACCAAAGGAATGGTTCGCAAGCGCGGCCGCTTCGGCAAATATCTTAAGTGTCTGAACTGCGATGCCACGCGCGATGCTGAACCAAAGGCCAGCACGAATGGTGCCGGAGAAAGCGGCGATGGAAGCGGGGGCGAAACTGCGGCGGAACCGGAAATTTGTGAGTTGTGCGATAAGCCCATGCAGTTGAAACGCGGACGCTTTGGTCCGTTTCTGGGCTGTACCGGTTATCCCGAGTGCCGAAACATTCGCAAGATTGCGAAGAGCGGCGCGGCCGCGCCGGCTCCGGTGCCCCTCGACGAAAAATGTCCGCTTGACGATGCGCAACTCGTGAGACGCTTCGGACGCTTTGGCGAATTCATTTCCTGCTCAAATTATCCGAAGTGCAAATACATAAAGCAGGAATCGACTGGCGTCGCTTGCACGCGTCCGGGCTGCAAGGGCGAACTGGTAGTGAAGAAGTCGAAACGCGGCAAAGTGTTTTATGGCTGCGCTGCTTATCCGGAGTGTGATCGCGTTTATTGGGACAAGCCCGTCGTCGAAGAGTGTCCGAAATGCAAAGCGCCGTTTTTGCTCGAGAAGACCACGAAGAAGCAAGGCACCTTCAGGCACTGCGCGAATGAAGACTGCGATTACAATTCGAGCGAAGCTGCGGTGGAGAAAGTTAAAGCCAAAAAGTAATTTGCTTGTAGGCCGAACGCCTGACTTTTGGAGTGCGGTGACCTGTCACCGCTTTGGTTTTGAGCTGCGACCTGTCGCAGCTTTGCTTTTGATAGCGACACCGTGGCGTCAAGCAGCCGCGAAGAGAAAAGTTGCACAGCTAACGGCGTGGGTCGACTAATTCAGAACCGGGAGCGGTAGCGACCGGGTGTCGCGTTCTACGAAAAATGTGTCGTTGCGAAAGTGACCCGGTCGCTACCGCTCCCGGTTCTGAATTAGTCGACCCACTGTGAAAAGGAATAGGAAACTCAAGTCAAATTTTTGGCCAGGTCGCGCCCTCAGTTTTTCCGATTACCCTCCGAATTAGTGGATTCCGAATCCTTTCGGTATCATTTCCTCGCCACAATCGTAACCGCTGGAATAATTCTGAAAACTCAGGAGACTAAGATGCTAAGACGCACTGCAGCTCTCGCGCTGCTTTTCATTTTTGTTGTCTCGCCGCTTTCTACCTTTTCGCAACAGCCGACACCCACGCCGACACCGGCCGCCACTACCCCGGCAAAAGATCCTAATGACCCGATTGAGCGGATCAAAGATGAGGGAATGAATCGTTCGCAGGTGATGCAAACCCTGAGTTATCTCAGCGACGTCATTGGTCCTCGCCTCACCGCTTCGCCGGGAATGAAACGCGCGAATGAGTGGACTCGCGACCAACTTACAAAATGGGGACTGCAGAACGCCCATCTGGAACCGTGGGGTCCGTTTGGCCGCGGCTGGACCTTGAAGCGATTTTCAGCGCAGGTGACGTCGCCGTTGACGATTCCACTGATTGCCTATCCGAAAGCCTGGTCGCCCGGCACGTCTGGCCCATTGACGGCTCCGGTCGTTTATGTCGACGCTAAAGATGATGCTGACTTGCAGCGCTTCGCCGGCAAACTAAAAGGCGCGATCGTCTTGACCGCAGCGATGCGCGAGGTGAAAGCGCGCTTTGAAGCGCCCGGCACTCGACGCGATGAGAAAGATTTGCTGGCGCTCGCGGACGCACCCGAGCCACGACCGGGTGCGCCCCGGCGTCCTTCCAGTCCCGAGCTTCGGGCGGCGCAGCAGTTCGCGGCGCGCAAGCTGGTGTTTTTTCACAACGAGGGCGCGGCGATGCTGGTAGACGCCAGCCGTGCCGGCGACGGCGGCACTATCTTTGTCCAGTCGGCCAGCGTTCCGCAGCCGACAACCGCCGACTCGTTTGGTCCAAACGCGCCGCGGCAAATTCAGTCTTATGACAAGACGGCGCCAAAAATTCTGCCGCAGTTAGTGCTGGCAGTCGAACATTACAATCGCATCGCGCGCATGATCCAGGCAGGAGAACCGGTAAGCATGACGGTCGACCTCGCGGTCGAATGGCAGGACTCCGATCCGATGGGTTACAACACGGTCGCCGAGCTTCCCGGCTCTGATTTGAAAGACGAGATCGTGATGCTGGGCGGGCACATGGATTCATGGCACGCGGGCACCGGCGCGACCGATAACGGCGCGGGCGTGGCCGTAGCGATGGAAGCGATGCGGATTCTACAAACATTGGGCCTGAAGCCGCGACGGACGATTCGCATCGCCCTCTGGACCGGAGAAGAGCAGGGACTGTTGGGCTCGAAAGCTTACGTCACCGAACACTTCGGCAAGCTGGAAACTCCAACCCCGACGCCAGAAGCATCACCGGCGCCGAGTCCCTTGCCCGCGGTATTGACGACTACGACTGAGTACGAAAAGTTCAGTTCATACTTCAACCTCGATAATGGCACCGGTAAGATCCGCGGCGTCTACCTCCAGGGCAACGAAAGCGTGCGGCCACTGTTTCGCCAGTGGCTTACGCCGTTCCGCGATATGGGAGCGGCTACTCTCTCGATCTCCAATACGGGCGGCACCGACCATCTTTCGTTTGACACGATCGGCTTACCGGGCTTTCAGTTTATACAGGACGAGATTGAATACGACTCGCGCACGCATCACTCAAATCAGGACGTGTTCGATCGGATTCAGGGCGATGACATGAAGCAGGCGGCCACGATCATGGCGGCGTTTATTTACGACGCCGCGATGCGCGATGAGAAGTTGCCGCGCAAGCCGCGCCCGGGAAGATAGTTTGTCGGAGGTAATCCGGCGCGTTTGATCGAGGCGCCGGGTACTGCCTTCGGGATTTGGTTTTTTATAACGCAAACTGTTCGTTTGCGCCCTCGGTGAATGCGGCTCAACAGCGCAAACTGACGTTTGCGTTACAATCAAAACCCGCGCTGTTTGGCGATGACGAAGTCGTTCCAGTAGCGGTGCAGCTTGTCGCGGTTCAGACGGCGGTACTCAGCGTAGTCTCGTGCAATGCCCTGATCGAGACGAACAAAGAAAACATAGGCCTCGATTAAGTCAGCTTTGAATAACCGGATCAGATTTTCTAGAGACGGATCCAAACTCTTCAGCTGCCCGTCCGCCTGATCCTTTGCGGCGATTTGTGCCACAGCGCGCAACGCGCTCGCTTCTTCACTCAAACTGTGCCGATATTCCTTTTCGTCGGCGTGATCTTTCTTGAAGCCTGCGACTCTGTAGGTTGCGCGGGTTAAATCGTAAAACGACCAGTAATATTCAGCCGTGCCTTTTTTCGCGGGGCTTAACAGCACCGTAGTGTCCGAGCCGTTCGCTGTAGAAGTCACCGTTGATTTCGGCTGTTCAATTAACGGATGAGCCATTGAGACTTTGAATTTTTCGGCCCATTGGACAGGCCGGCATAAGGAGTGCGATTGTAAGGTTCGGCAATGATTCCCTCGATAAATTTTTCCTTAGCGCCCTCATCGTCCCCCACAGCCATCAGCGCATCTCCCCAATAGCGATGAGCCGTTTCAATGTTCGGGTCAATTTTGATTGCCTTCGCAAACCATTCGCCCGCGCTGGCCGTCATTTGTCGTTTAACTGACTCGTCTGTCGCGAGGTAAGCCTTCTTGAAATACATGTCACCCGTAAACAAGGCGGCCAGATAATTCTTCGGATCCAGTTCAAGCGCGCGTTTGTAACCATTTATCGCACCATCGAGATCGCCTCGGGAGTGTGCCTCTTCACCCTCGCGTAATGCCGCGTCCGCGGCCGGAACGGAGGAGAGTTTGGCGTCAGTAGTGTCGGGCTGGGACAAAGCGTTGAGCCCCGTTTTCAATAATTCGCTGTCATCGCCGAGAGCTTGGGCTCGCTTAAGATAACCGAGCGCTTTATCGCGGGCCTGCTTGCGCACTTCGGGGTTTTTAATTGATCCGGAAACGACGAAGGTCGCCCAACCAAGCCGTTCCAGAAGGACCGAATCGTCAGGGTGGTCGACTACCAGTTTTTCGAGAATAGGGATGGCGTCGGCAAACTTGTTGCGCTCATAAAGGTCGAGCGCCTGTCTGCGCTGCGCTGCCGCTTCGCTCGGAGTTTGGGCAGTGGTTGGCACCTGACTGAAAAGAACCAGCAGCACGCAAAGGCAGGAACTGAAAAGCAGAGGCGAGTCTTTGCGGGCTTGCGGCGGAATTCGCAGCATCGTTTCATTTCCTCGGAACAGACTACGCAAGACTTAATCGCCGCGAAGTCTAGGGTTCACGCAGCGTCGAAGTCAACGCACTTTCGGTTTTCAGTCGCAAAAAAAGGCGAGCCACGTAAGCTCGCCTTTGTTTTGATTGCGCGACGTTTTAGAAATCGCCCGCACGACTCGTCGCCGTCTCGAAGGAGCTGTGCGGTTCCTGGCTTTTCATCGAGGCACTCTTATCGGAAAGATCCAGGCCGATCCAGTTTTTGACCTTAGCTAACAAAGCAGGCAGTACAACCTTTTGGGCGGTGCTGGAAAGCTCTTCAACCAGGCGATCCCCGAGCGCACCAGCTTCCTGACTCAACCGATCATATGCGGAAGTTTCCTTGAAGCGTTCAAGCAAGCCGGGACCGTCGTCCTTCCCGTTTGCCTTCGCTACCTCACCGGTCAGTTCGCGGCGCGCTGGTCTTTGCGCAGTTCCTGAATAGGCGGCGGATGCGTAGGGAATATCATCGTCGTCGCTCGTAAGCGCCGCCGCGATTCCATAGCCCACAAAGAAGCCCACTCCCGCTGCGCCCAGCGACCAGGCCACCGGTTGTCGCTTGAAATGTTCGCGCCAATCAAGCGCATCCTTCACGTTTTCGTACTGCTGAGCCACGTTGTCCTTTATCTCCGTTACAGTGTTGGTGATCGAATCTCGCGCCTCTTCCATGCGACGCTGCAGTTCTTCTTTCGAAGGTTCGTCGTCACTTGTATGGACGGTATCTCGTGCGCGCGCGATACCTAGAGTTCGTTCTTCAGCCATTGCTTATCCTTTCTGAGCTCTTTGACGGTCCGATCAGGAACGAGACTCTGTTTTGCGAGTCGACTCTTCATGGTGGTGATCAGAATGACGCCAATCACGAGGTACAACACGCCGGCAGCCAGGAATCCAATTGCATACTTCGCCGGCTGACTAATGTCGACGTTTGCAAACATCGTCGAGATGCAGAAGGCAAGCGCGACATTCAATAACGCGAAGCCAATCGCTGCGATGATCCCACCTGCGCCGATCATGATGCCGTCGCGCGCGTACTCGTTAGCCTCCTCCTTGATTTCGACTTTCAGCAAGCTCAACTTGGTGTCGAAGAGCTGCATTACGTCGTCTCCCAGGCGGGAGAATAGGGAAGGCAAACTTTCGTCTTTTGCCGGAACTGCGGGTGACGCAGTCAATTTCGCACCGGAAGCAGAAGCCGCCATAGCTTTATCTCCTTTCGAAAATGCAGACTCAAAGCCGGCAGTTACCGCCGGCCGCGAAGGATCAACCCAACCAATAGACCGGCCGCCGCTGAAATCAGGATCGCCTGACCCGGGTTCTTGCGCGCGTAGTCTTTGGCATTCTCAGCGACTTCGCTGAGGTCCGCGTTCTGCAGATCTTTCAGTTTGTCACCCACGACTGACACTTTGTCTGAAACATAATCTTTAGCCTGAGTGGCAACTTCGGAAATTTTGCTTCCGTACTCCTGAGCCAACGCGGTTGCAGTTCCGGTGGCTGAGCTACCGGTTGATCCGGATGAGCCGGTTGAGCCAGTGGTACCCGTCGAGCCCGTTGAGAATCCTGTGTTCTCAGAAGTGTTGCCTGTTGCTCCGGCGTTACCAGTTTGGCTGCCGGAGGTTCCTGGGAAATCGGTTGAAGTTCTGTTCTGCGACATGCTTTTAATTCTCCTTTGAAGATCGTCCACAAATTTTGAGAGCCGGTTTTAAACGGAATCACATAACGGGGAGCAAACGATGTGCCGGGTAGCGGATCAGCAAAGACCTTGCCGGCAGTGAGCAATTGATCGTTACGGTTCCTGCGCGCTGAACTCTTTTAGCTTCCACCGCGCTAAGGAAATCTTGTTGTGAAAGGGTACAAGTTGATTTTGGCAAGGTCGGGAACAATACAACAAAAAGCCTCAATTGACCGCGCATACTGAACGACACGGTTTACCCGTTACCTGACTTGACAGAGCCTCAGAAGCGATGGTAAGTAAGTGCTTACTTTATTAACAGCCTGAGGAAATTTCCCCGTTTGAGTAAAGAAATAGCAGCAATTACCACTTCCAGCACCGACGCACCGGTAACTACCGGTTCGCGCATGGCCGCCGAAGAGAGGAAGCTCCAGATCCTTCGCGTCGCCGTCAGTCTGTTTTCGCAAAAGGGTTTTGGTGGTACCACGACTCGCGAAATCGCCCAGGCGGCCGGCGTTTCTGAGGCCATGGTGTTCCGGCATTTCGCCACCAAGCAGGAACTCTATTCCGCCATCCTCGATCACAAAGCCTGTAGTGGCGACAGCATGAACCCGGAAGAGATGGTGTCTGAGGCGCTCAAGCTGAAAGACGACCGGGCTGTGTTCGAACGATTGGCGCTGGGAGCGCTCCAGCATCACGAACAAGACCCCGACTTTCAGCGTTTGCTGCTCTACGCCGCGCTCGAAGGTCATGAACTGGCAGAGATGTTTTTCGAAAAATTCATTCGGCGCGTTTACGAGTTGCTGGGTGATTACATCGCCGAGCGGCAACGTGACGGAGCGATGGTGCAGATGGATCCGTCAGTCGCGGTGCGTTGTTTTATCGGCATGATCGTTCACCATTCACTTAACAATAATTTGTGGGATCCGAATCGTCGCCTGCTGCAGATTTCCAACGAAGACGCGGCCAGGCATTTTGCCGATGTCCTTTTGCATGGAATCTCTGTCGCTGGCTGCCCAGAGGAAGCGGCAGCGAATTGAGCAACGAGCTTTCGAGAAAGAATTAGACCCCATGTTGTTCTCAAGAATAAAAATGTCAGCGCAGCTGGTAGCTCTCGGTTTTGTTTTGTCCGCACTGGTTTTGTTTGCAACCTCCTGTGGAGGATCCAAAGCGAATGGACGCACTGAAGCGGGGGCTCCAGCGCAACCAGTCGCCATCGAGGTTACGACAGCCACCGCCATATCACGCGAACTGCCGCAATTTTTTGAAGCCACGGGAAGCCTGACCGGTGATGAGCAGACCGATGTGGCTCCTTCGATCGCCGGCAAGGTCGTTTCGATCAATGTCGATCTCGGCAGCTACGTCAAGCGAGGCCAGACAATCGTTCGGCTCGATGACGTGGATGCGAAGCTGCGCGTGCAGCAAGCGCAGGCGCAGGTGGAGCAAACAAAAGCGTCGTTGCGTCAGGCAGAAGAAAAGGTCGGCATTCGCCCGGGACAGTCTTTCGACATAAACAGACTTCCCGACGTTGCGAATGCGCGCGTTGCCTACGAACTTGCGGAAAAAAATCAGCGCCGCTCGGAGAAGCTCATCGAATCGGGCGACATCTCGCGTTTGCTTTACGACGAGCAGAAGGCGCGTCGCGATCAACTGAAAGAGCAGTATGAAGCGGCCTTGTCGCTGGCGCGGCAGAACTATGCAGCTGTCATGACCGCGCGCGCTAACGTCGCTAACTCCGAGAGTCAGCTGAACCTCGCCGTTCGCAGCCAGTCGTACGCGAACGTCTATTCACCGATTGATGGCTTCGTGTCTGACCGCCCGGCTGATCTTGGCGAATACGTCTCGACCACTACCAAAGTCGCAACTGTTGTAAAAACCAACCCGCTGCGGTTGCGCATTGATATTCCGGAACAGGCAATTCCCACAGTCAGCGTTGGTCAAACGGTTTCGGTAACCACCAGCGCCTGGCCGGAGCGAAATTTCAGTGGGCGCATCGCGCGGATTTCTCCGAACGTCACGCCAACATCGCGAACGCTTACGGTTGAAGCGGAAGTAGAGAATAGCGGCAACCTCTTAAAGCCCGGACAATTTGCGACCGTTAGGATTTTGCAGCAGCGCGCCGCCCCGGCCGTGTTGGTGCCGGCCCGCGCAATACGCACGGAGTCGGGTGTCAGCCGGGTGTTTGTTATCAAAGACGGCAAAGCCTTGGAGCGGCAGGTTCAGCTGGGACAAACGGAGGGTGACCTGGTGCAAATCAAAAATGGCATCGTGGAAAATGAAACCGTGGCGACCAGTAACCTGGAACAGTTGGGCGACGGAATGACCGTCAAGCAGTAGTTACAAGTTTCAAGTTCAGGAAGGGAACTCGAAACTTGAAACCCCGAAACTCGCGATTAGAAATTAGATATGCAAAAGTTAGCTGAAATTTGTGTTCGGCGTCCGGTGTTCGCGACCATGCTTATCCTGAGTCTGACTGTGGTCGGACTCTTCTCTTATAAATCGCTGGGCGTGGATCTGTTTCCGAAGATCGACTTGCCCACGATTACCGTGACGGTGGTCAATCCGGGCGCGTCTCCCCAGGAAATTGAAACCGAGATCACGGACAAGGTTGAGGGCGCGGTCAACACGATCAGCGGCATCGATGAATTGCGTTCAACCTCAGTCGAAGGCGTTTCGCAGGTCTTCATTACTTTTCTACTCGAAAAAAATCCCGACATAGCCGCTCAGGAAGTGCGCAATAAAGTTGACTTGATAGTCAACGATCTGCCGGTTACTGCGGAGCAACCGATCGTGCAGAAGCTGGACACTGATGCGGCGCCCGTCATTCGTATTGCCGTCTCGGCACCTCGCTCGCCCCGCGAAGTTACCGACGTCGCCGACAAGAAAATCAAACAACAAATCGAATCGATCAGCGGTGTCGGACAGGTAACGATCATCGGCGGCCGGACGCGCGAAATCCAGGTGTGGGTTGACCCTGACAAGCTGCGTGCTTTTAACGTCACCGTGGCCCAGGTGGCTGACGCCGTTAAAGCGCAAAACATGGAATTGCCGGGTGGACGCGTCGACGAAGGCACGCGAGAACTAACCGTTCGAACGATGGGCCGAATCGTGCAGCCTGCGGATTTTAATAATCTTGTGGTTGGCAGCCGCGGGTCTTACTCAGTAAAGCTGAGCGATGTGGGTTATGCCGAGGATGGCGCTGAAGAACCACGAACTGAGGCGAGACTTAATGGCCAGCCCGCCGTCACCTTGGTGGTCTCAAAGCAGTCTGGCCAGAACACGGTCGCGGTTGCTGATGCTGTTAAGGAGCGGTTGCGCGACATACAAAAAAGTTTACCTCCCGGCTTCAAGACCCAGGTCGTTGGCGATCAATCGATTTTTATTAAAGCTTCAATCGAAGCGATTCAGACGCACTTGATCGAAGGCAGTATCCTCGCGGCGATCGTCGTCTTCATTTTCCTTTGGAGTTTCCGTTCTACCGTGATTGCGGCGCTCGCGATTCCAACGTCGTTGGTGGCGACGTTTGGTCTGATGGCCGCGATGGGTTTCACGCTCAATCAGATCACGATGCTGGCGTTGACGCTGATGGTCGGTATTGTTATCGACGATGCGATCGTCGTTTTGGAAAACATCTTCCGCTTCATTGAAGAGAAGGGCATACCTCCATTTCAGGCAGCCATCGAAGGCACCAAGGAAATCGGTTTGGCTGTAACGGCCACTACTCTGTCGTTGCTCGCCGTGTTCCTGCCGGTTGGTTTTATGGGCGGTATTGTCGGACGGTTCATGTCTTCCTTCGGGTTGACGTCGTCGTTTGCGATCGCGGTTTCGCTGCTCGTTTCGTTCACTTTAACCCCGATGCTCGCCGCGCGTTTGATTAAGCGGAGCAACGACGCGGAAGAGGGACCCTTTGAGCGCAATACCGAACCTGCCGATCACGGTTCAAAAGAATCTCGGTTTTACCGGCCAATCGACCGCACCTACACGCGTATGCTGGCGTGGTCGATGACGCATCGCTGGGCGATCGTCGGCGCCTGTTTGCTGGTGATTATCAGCATCGTCCCCTTGTTCATGTTTGTCGGCAAAAACTTCCTGCCGGTCGACGACCAGTCGCAGTTTGAAATTAACGTCCGCGCTCCGGAAGGCTCGACGCTCGCGTTTACATCCACCCTCGCTGAGCGAATTTCTGCTGACATACGCAAACTGCCGGGCGTGACCGACACGCTAACGACAATCGGCGGCGGTCAACAGGAGCAGGTAAACGTCGCTTCGATCTACGTCAAGCTGCAGCCGCTCGATGAGCGCAGCGTTTCGCAGAGCGACTTAATGGTCCGTACTCGTTCGGAGATTCTGACGCAGTACGTAAAAGAGTTTTCCGGGCAATTGCGAACCAGTGTGCAGCAGGTCGCGGCTATCTCGGGCGGCGGGTTTCGTAACGCCGACATTCAATACGTCATCGGCGGACCGGAACTCGAAAAGCTGACGAAGTATTCCGACGCGTTGCTCGCCAAGATGAAGACGATTCCTGACATCGTGGACGCGGATTCATCGCTGGTGACGGGCAAGCCGGAGTTGCGTGTGGTCATCGATCGCGGGCGCGCAGCCGATCTGGGCGTGCGCGTTTCAGACGTGGCGCAGGCACTGAATACGCTCGTGGCCGGGCAGAAGGTTTCGACCTTCAATGCCGGAACTGATCAGTACAACGTTCGCGTGCGGGCCGTGGGCCAGTCGCGCTCAAGCGTTGAGGGTCTCAACCAGATGATTGTTTCGTCGTCAAAAATCGGTTGGGTCAGTCTCGACAATATAGTTCGCGTCGAAGAAGGGACCGGGCCATCCGCAATCGACCGTTTGAACCGCCGGCGCCAGGTGACGTTGTTAGGCAACGTCAAGCCCGGCGGCTCACAGGCCGCCGTTATTCAGAAGATGAACCAGTTCGCGAAGGAGGTGGGAATCGACGCCTCGTACACCACCGGTTTGGCGGGCCGCTCGAAGGAACTCGGTCGTGCCGGTTACTACTTCATGCTCGCGTTCGTGCTCTCGTTCGTATTCATGTACATGGTTTTGGCAGCGCAATTCGAGTCGTTCATTCACCCGATTACGATCCTGCTGACGCTGCCGCTCGCGATCCCGTTTGGCATTCTTTCGCTTTTGATTACCGGGCAGACGGTGAACATCTTTTCCGGCCTCGGATTGTTGCTGCTTTTCGGCGTCGTCAAGAAGAACGCGATCCTGCAAATCGATCATACAAATCAATTGCGCGCGCGCGGCATGGAACGGCTTGAAGCAATCATTCGCGCTAACCGCGACCGACTGCGGCCCATTTTGATGACGACGATTGCGCTTGTCGCCGGCATGTTGCCATTAACGGTTTCAAGCGGTCCCGGCTCGGGCACGAACCGTTCAATCGGCGTGCTGGTCGTTGGCGGTCAGTCGCTCTGTTTGTTGCTGACACTGTTGGCGGTACCCGTTTTCTATTCGCTGTTTGACGATCTTGGCCGCAGCAAGGTCTGGGGTTCGGTCGGTTCGCGGGTTGCCGGAGTATTCGCGTCGCTGCGGCGCAAAGGCGCGAGCGCGACAGCATCGTTGCTCGGTTTGATTTCAAGACATTAATAGAACGCGAATGCGTTTTGTCGGTTTGTAAAGCAATGACTAAGACTAAGACAATCTTCGGTGGTAAGGCTGCAGCGGCAATTTTGTCGGTGCTGTTTAGCGCGTTAACTGGAATTGCACAAACAGAAACACCCACTCCTTTGCCGTCACTACAGGAATTACCAGTGCCGGTAATCGCTCCTGATTATCATCCGGCGCAAAAGCCGTTGCCCGAGCTGGGTCGTGTCGGTGTTGATATGGATCGGCAAAAGCCGCTTTCGATCCGTGAAGCCCTCGCGCTCGCGCTGGAAAACAACAAGGACATAGAGGTCGCGCGCGACAACGTTAAGATTGCAGAGTTTGATTTCACTGCTGCGAACGGCGTTTATGATCCGCGAATCACTTCAGCTTCCTACTATGAACGCATTAAGAGTCCGATCTCGAATTTTCTAAGCGGCGGACCGAACGGCACAACCACGCAGAGCGATTACACAGGCACGGCGCGTCTCGAAGGCTTAACGCCGAAGCTCGGTGGCAGTTATCGGCTGGACTTTTCTTCGGTACGACTGACGTCAAACAATCCGTTTACTACATTCAATCCACAATATCCGACCTCGCTAAGCTTAAGTTACACGCAACCGCTTTTACGCGGGTTGAAATTTGACAGCAACCGGCGGCAGATCGAAATTGCCCGTAAGAATTTGTCGTTGACCGATGCTCAGTTTCGTCAAAGGGCGATCGAAACCATCACCAACGTTCAGCGTGCGTATTGGGATTTGGTTTTTGCGTTAAGGAATCTACAAGTACAGCGAGACGCGGTTCGCGATTCACGCGCCCAGCTCGAGCATAACCAGCGGATGGTGAATGAGGGCGCGCTAGCCCCTATCGATGTGGTTGCAGCGGAAGCACAAGTCGCGAGTTTCGAGCAGACTCTATTCGGTTCGCTTGAAGAAGTTTCGCGTGCTGAGAATAATTTAAAGAACCTCATTGCGGTGAATCGTCAATCGGATCTGTGGGGTCTTTCAATTATTCCCACTGATTCGGTTGATCTGGTGCCGCCCGACATTTCCTTGCCAGATGCGATGAAGGCGGCGCTGGAAAACAGGCCCGAGTTGCAACAGGCGACCGCGGCGCAGGAAATTAATCAAATCGATCAAAAGTATTTTCGCGAACAGACCAAGCCGGCGATAGATTTAGTAGGTAGTTACGGACTCGTTGGTTTGGCAGGAACGCCCAGTGGTGGAGTTAATCCCTTCAGTTCGTCGTCAGTACAATTGCGCGACGCGGTTAATCGGCTGTTGTCTAACGCCGGCTTCGAAACCCTGCCGCCTCTGCCGGAGCAGACGATACCGCCCACTTTGCTTGGCGGCTATGACCAATCGCTGCAAAACTTATTAAGCAACCGCTACAACAATTTTCGCGTGGGCGTTCAACTTAACCTTCCTTTGCGCAATCGCACGGCAAAGGCGCAACTGGGCCGTTCACTCCTTGAAGGTGAACGCATCGCGACGCAGCGTGAACAACTGGAACAGAACATCCAGGTTGATGTTAGAAATGCGCTGCAATTGGTTCGCAGTGCGGAAGCGCGGTTGCGCTCGGCGGGTATTGCGCGCTCAGCCAGCGAACAGCAATATCAGAGCGAACAGCGGAAGCTGGACGCAGGCCAGTCGACTGTGTTTCTCGTGCTCGAGCGGCAGACAGCGTTGACGACAGCGCGCGGAAACGAGTTGCGGGCGCAAACAGATCTGAATAAAGCAATCGCTGACCTGCAGAGAGCGACAGGCAATGCGCTGACGACCAATAGCATTGTGGTTCGGGTTCACTGAGCGAATAGACGCAAGACTTTTGGAGTGCGGTGACCTGTCACCGCTTTTTCTTCTGGGCGGCTTGACGCCCAGGTTGGGTTTTGTTCACGCTGGCCGCGACAGGTCGCGACCTAAAGCAGTGACCGGTCACCGCGCTCCAAAGAGAAGTTTGCGTTACCTTTGTCGTACCGGAGTCTCACCAATGGAAGAACAACTTATCGAGACCTGGCAGATTCACAATCGCATAAACTTCTATCTGCTCGATGCGATTGACGCCGCAGCCCTGCCCAGCCTGTCCGCTTCAAAGGGACGAACGGTGGGGGAACAGTTTGCCCACATTCACAATGTGCGATTGATGTGGCTCAAATCGGCAGCGCCTGAACTGTTGATTGGATTGCAAAAACTGGAAAAAGAGAATGCGGCTGATAAAAAGCTGCTGCGTAAGTCGCTTACAGATTCCAGTGACGCGATCAAGAAACTCTTAAGCCAGAGTTTGAAAGCAGGTGGCAAAGTGAAAGGGTTCAAGCCGCACGCGACCGCGTTCCTCGGCTATCTGATTTCGCACGAGTCGCACCATCGCGGACAAATTATTCTTTCGCTGAAGCAGGCGGGAAAAGTTCCGGACAAAAAGATTCTTTTTGGAATTTGGGAGTGGGGAGTGCGGTAACAGTTTTGAGTTTTGAGTTCTCAATCAAAACCACTCGATCGCTATCCATACGACTAAAAGCAAGCCGATAGCAATCAGGCCGGCAACTACATACCACATGGCGAATCTCGCTCTGCATGCCGGACATCGTGTTCTGGCCCATGCGGCGCGTCTGCCGCATTCTGGACACCTCATAGTGGTTCCTCAACATTTGAATTGCCGGTGTTGTTCGAGCGCGATACTTTAGCACAGGAAGGGCTAATGGCTCGTCGCGAAATCTCCGGTTGGCTGGAGTTTGTCCGAGAGGTTGATCCAGAGCGGCCAATGATCTGACAGGTCGATTTTTTGATCGATTCCGTAGCTGCTCACCGACAACTTTCGTAACCAGATCCAGTCGAGTTTAAGTTCGATCGGAACCAACAGCACGCGTCGCCTGAAGGTTGGTTCCCGTTCAAAAGGCGTGTGAAACCCGGCATCGCCAAACAACTTGAAAGTTTTGGTAACCGCGGCCGGTTCCCAGGTGTTGAAGTCGCCCATAATGGCCGCCGGCATGGTTGCGGGATGACGAGCCAGGTCATCTAAAACGGCTTGCATTTGTTCGAGTTTGCGATCAACAGGAATGCGTGTTTCGCCATGCACTGAATAAACACGAACTTTCGTCGCGCCTATTTTTACAGTGGCGCCGAGCGCCACGCGCCTCCTGCCGCCGGGGCCTTTATGGGGCAACACCAGGCGCCGAACTTCTGACAATGGGTACCGGCTGAGAATTGTCACGCCCGTTTCCTCTTCGGCGCCGCGTACCGAAGGAGGAGCAGCCCAGGCGTAGTGCATCCCCAGCGCCGCCGCCAACAGCCGAGCACTGTTCTTGTTTCCGCTTCGCTTCTTGTTTCGATCGACTTCCTGCAACGCGAGCACAGCGGCGCCGCCGATTTCCGGATCAGTTTCAAACAGACGCGCAAGTTCGCGCAGCTCGTCGCCACTGCGCCAGCGAATGTTGTAAGAGACAAATTTCAGGTTCGGTAAAGGTGAGGACGTCGCTTGTTTGGCCGAACCACCAAGCTCGAGCAGGTGCGCATCATTCAGCCCGATTCCTGGTTCGCTGGAATATGACATCGAAAACGAAAGCACGATTAGAGTGACTGCAGTCAGTAACGATTTTCTGAAATTTCGCATTGATCTCAAACTTGTTTGCGCTTTGGAACGTGGAACGTCAATCAACCAACGTGCCAGCGATTTTTGGAGTGCGGCGGCTTGACGCCGCTTTGTATCGTGTCAGTCTTTTGTCGGATTGCAAGGACTGTAGCGATAAAAAAGCGGCGTCAAGCCGCCGCACTCCAAAATCAAGCGCCGAACCCACACTTGACCAAACGCGCCGGCTCAGTTAAACCTCAAGCCAATGGATGAAACAAAGTTTGAACTGGACGCACTCGCAGTTTTTTCCCATCCCGATGACGCTGAACTCTCCGTTTCCGGTACCTTGCTCCGTTTGAAATCACTCGGTTACCGCACTGCAGTCCTCGATATGACGCGTGGCGAGATGGGCACGCGCGGGACGCCTGAAGGTCGCGCGCAGGAAGCCATCGAGGCGGCGCGCCTGATGAAGCTTGATCTGAGGCTTAACCTCGGCCTTCCCGACGGGCACGTCTGGCCCACGGAAGAAGCGCGCACAGCCCTGGTCCGTGTTATTCGTTCGCACCGGCCAAAGGTTTTGTTAACTACTCACTGGGACGATCCGCATCCCGATCATGCAAACACCAGTCGCATTGTTCGTGATGCAGCGCGGTTGGCGACGATGGGACGGTACGACGAGGCCGGCTCGCAGTCGCCCGTGGGTATGCCTGCGATTATGCACTCGCTGTTTTCGCGGCACACGGTGCCCTCGTTCATTGTTGATGTTTCAGATTTTGTTGAAGAGAAGATGGCTTCGATCCGCGCGCACGCGTCGCAGTTTTATCAGGCCCAATCGGCGGAACCGGCGACGCGTATCAGCGACCCGGCCTTCCTGACTCAAATCGAAGACCGCATGCGCTATTTTGGCTCGCTGATCGGTGTTGCGGCCGGTGAGCCTTTTTATGTGCGGGAAGCTTTGAACATTGACGATCCCGTTGCGCTGCTTACGAGGCCAATGAATATTTATTCGTGAAGCCGCTACTGCTTGTCGCTGAGCAATTGCCTGGCGACGGCAATCAGTGCGGTTGCGCGCGGCGCTTCACCCTCGAAGCTGCGTGCGATCTCGATCGCCTGCGTCGCGTTCTCCTGAGACAAAGCGCGAAACACACCCGGCAAATTAAACTCATCGACTGTACTGCTGTGCACGGACGACATCGTCTTCGACCGCATCTTCATTACCACACGGCCGTCTTCGCCATTGAAGCCCTCCGCCGAGTTCGAAGCCTTAGCAACTTCCAACATCGTCTCCCATGCGCGCGGGCGATCGACCGCAAGTAAGGCGTTTGCGACTGCCACTAACCCACGCGGTCTATCCGGATCGGAGACGTCGATGCGGCGTGCTTCCGCCGCTGCCTCCGAGATCATTTCTACCGCCTTGTCACGTTCCGCCGGAGGCAACGCCTGCGCGAGCTGGGTCAGTAACCAAACGCGTTGCAGATGAGTCAGCTCTCCTTTTGCGATTAGAAGCCCCTTTTCAACATCCTTTTTCTGAACCATACTGCGGGCGAGACTCATATCAACGTACGGTTTTGCTTGTTTCCGAAGTTCGCTCTCTTCGATCTTATCGGTAAAATCGCGCGCGCGCAGATCGCCTCGTTCCGCAGCTCTCACCGCGAGTTGCAAATAGATTCCGTCGCGTTCTTCCGAAGTTTTGGCTCGCTCGATTCTATCGAGCAGCGACTTCTCCATGTCCTCGGCCTTGCGGTCCGGAGCGATTCCTCGTTGCAATGGATAATCGTCATCATCGTCGTTGCGCGCGCTACGCTGATTGCCCTGGCCCAGCACTGACAACTCGGCTTTGAGCTGTTCGGTCATCTCTTTGGGTGCGTACTGTTCAAACAACGGCAGCATTCGCCTGATGACCATGAATTTCCCCTCAAGTCCGGAGGAACTGCGATCCTGTTCTTTCGCCGGCAACGGCCGCAGCAGTACATTCGCGGCCGAACGGAAAAACGCATTGCGCAACTCCGGCGTTACCTCTGGTGGCGGCGTGCGTCGATTCATCGACGATGACGACTGTCCGCCGCCAGGATCGAAAGTAACAAATAGATGCGGAGTGAACAGGTAAGACGACAGCAGCGAGATGGTGTTGGCGTCAGTCGCAACATCGGAGTCGGCGATGGCGAGCAGTCGCGTGAAGCGCTGGTCCGCAGCCGCTGCGTTCTTGTCGCGGAGAACCGACAGAAAATCCAGTCCTTCCATGGTGACGGAAGTCAGTACTGGATCGGCAAACTGCAATGCGCGTTCAACGTCAGTCTCGAGCAGCTGGTTAGCGAGACGCAGACGCTGCTTAACTGCCGCGGGCGTCTCGAAGGGGTTTCGGGCAGGAGTGGCGTCGGAAGTTTCCGCTTGTCGTGCTTCCTTCAGTTTGCCCAAAAACTCTTCACCCAGCGCGCGATCGCGGCGCGCCGCTAAACGCAAAACTTCGGCACGCAGGTCGGCAGGAACCACTAAGGCAAAAGTTGCGTTTGGATTTCCGCCTTGTTGGCGTTGCTTTTCTTCCTCGGTCTGCCGGGCAGATTCCTGATCGCCGGCTTCGGCAGCGTCCCAGGCTTTGCGAAACAATGCGCGGCCTTGCTCCGGATCCGATTCCCAAAGTGCGTCTGCCACCCGTGAGAGGGTACGCGCGCGGAGCTTTTGATCCGAAAAATTGCGAGCGTCGTTGGCGAGCGAAACCAGAAGCGATAAGCCGAGTGCCTTTCGTTGCTCAATCTTCGCCTTCTCGGCCGCGGAGGCACGTTTGGGTTTAGCAGTCGCCGCTGCCGGCGCTGCAGGTTGCGCGGCTTGAGGTTGTGCACTGGTCTTATCCAGCGTTTGCTGCGCGCAGATTGTCGCACTCGCCGTTAGCAGCGCGAATAGGAACGCTGAATGATGCAGGTTCAGGCGGAAAACCATACTGATTGATCTCCTGAGGTGGGATACGAACAGATGTGACCGAGGTAATAAACGTGCTGGAAGGACTGGAGTTCCAAAAACTAATTCGGCGTCGCGTTTCCAAAAGCCCGCGCATCGCCTTGATCTGAAATTTGAAACTGAAACTTACACCGCGATTACTTCGAGCTCCGGATCGATTTCCTGTTTCAGCATGCCTTCAATCGCCATCAAAGTTCCGGTCAGCGAGCTGGGACAACTGCCGCATGCTCCCTGATAACGAATGCTGAGGGTGTGTTCCTTCAGGCCGATCACTTCGAGGTAACCGCCGTCGCCCATCAACGCTGGCCGCACTTTCTCGTCTAGAATTTCATTGATTCTGAGTAGACGCGGATCGTCGCTCGTCACTGCCGCGATTGCACCGCCCACGGCCGCTGCCGCCGATGCAGCCCCGTTAGAATTCACAGCCGGCGCGGCCCGAATCGGGACCGCCAGGGTTGGCAGCAAATCGTCCCAGTCGCCTTCGTCGTCTTTCTCGATCGTGATCATTCGGTCCATGTAAAAAACTGACACGACGTGACCGACGTCAAACAGCGCCTTGGCTAGCGGATCATTCTCAGCCAGGTCCGCAGTGCCGTATTGGTGCACTGTCCCGTTACTCACCGGTTCTCTAAGTATGAATTTTACGGCGTTTGGGTTAGGTGTCTCTTCGATATCACTAATTTTAGGCACTGCTTAATTCTCCGTTCATTACAACTAAAAACTGCGATTCATAGCTATTAAAAGTTATCTCCATTATAGCCAGTTTGCCGCGGAAGCGCAGTCCAGCGTGAGCTGAAAACACGAGCCCGCCGAAAGGCGGAACTCCAAACTAGGTTGCGCCTAAAGGCGGTACTCCAAACTAGGTTGCGCCTAAAGGCGGTACTCCAAACTAGGTTGCGCCTAAAGGCGGTACTCCAAACTAGGTGCGCCTGAAGCGGTACTCCAAACTGTGGCATACTGCTCCGTAATCATGAATGTTGGCATAACCGTATATCCAACCTACGGCGGCAGTGGGATCGTGGGCTCCGAACTGGGTAAGGAACTCGCTGCGCGCGGACACACCGTGCACTTTATCTCGTCCGCACTGCCCACGCGTCTCACGCAATTGAACGAGCGGGTTCGCTTCCACGAAGTTGAAATGATGTCTTACCCGTTGTTCGAGCACCAGCCCTACACCCTCGCGCTGGCGACTAAAATGGCGAAGGTTGCGGAGACTGAAAATCTCGATCTGTTGCATGTCCACTACGCGATACCTCATTCGATCAGTGCGATTCTTGCCCGCGAATCTTTAAAGCCGAACCGCTACTTGCCGGTGATCACAACGCTGCACGGAACTGACATTACGCTCGTCGGCGCCGATCGCTCTTACCTCCCGATCACGCGGTACGGGATTGTGCAGTCAGATGGGGTCACGGCGATCTCGCATTACCTTAAGGAAGCGACGCGGGAAAGTTTTCAGTTTGACGACATTAAAGTCATCCCAAATTTCATCTGCCAGCATGATTACGCGCGTCATCCGGTTAACGAGTTACGACAATCGCTGGCGCCTGCGGGCGAGCCGCTATTGGTTCATGTGTCAAACTTTCGGCCGGTGAAGCGCCCGGTGGATTGTGTCGAGATTTTGAGCCGGGTTTTGAAAAAGGGAATTAACGCCCGACTGGTAATGGTTGGCGACGGCAGCGAACGCACCAACGTCGAACATCGCGCGCGCTGTTTGGGCGCTTACGACCAATGCGTTTTTGTCGGCAAGCAGCCGAACATCGTGGATTACCTTTCCGCGTCTGACGTTTTGCTGCTGCCGTCGGAGCAGGAGTCGTTTGGACTTGCGGCGCTGGAGGCGATGGCGTGTGAAGTGCCGGTTATCGCATCCCGCGTGGGCGGACTGCCCGAAGTGGTAACGGATGGGGACACCGGTTATCTCAGCGAAGTCGGAGACGTAAACAAAATGGGCGACGACGCGGCGCGGCTGCTGGCTGATCCGGTTATGCGCAACGAGATGGGCAAACGCGCGCGCGAGTCAGCGGTTTCGCGCTATCGCACTGACCTTATTATTCCGCAGTACATCGATTTTTACGAAGAGATACTCAAGAAGACAAAAGTTTGAGCTTTGAGCTTTGAACTTTGAGCTTTGAACTTTGAGCTTTGAGCTTTGAACTTTGAACTTGGATATGTGGTCTGTCCAAAGCACAAAGTCCAAAGCACAAAGCACAAAGTACAAAGCACCAAGCACAAAGCACAAAGCACAAAGCACCAAGCACAACCGGAAAGTTCAAAGTCCCAAGCCAAAATACCAAAGTTCACTTTTTCCAATGCGCTCCATCATCATCGGCACCGCCGGTCATATCGATCACGGCAAGAGCTCGCTTGTCCAGGCATTGACCGGAAAAGATCCTGACCGGCTACCCGAAGAAAAACGGCGTGGAATCACGATCGACCTCGGCTTCGCTGACCTCGACCTTGGCGACGTCCGCGTCGGCTTTGTCGATGTGCCCGGACATGAACGCTTCGTGAAAAACATGCTGGCCGGCGTTCACGGAATCGATGCCGTCGCTCTCGTCATCGCCGCTGATGAAGGAGTGATGCCGCAAACTCGCGAGCACTTTGAAATTTGCCGATTGCTTGGCGTGCGTGAAGGCCTGGTAGTTCTTACTAAAACTGATCTGGTTGAGGAGGAATTACTTGAACTCGTTCGCGCGGAAGCGGCCGAACTCGTCGCGGGATCTTTTCTCGAAGGCGCTCCGGCCGTTGCCGTGAGTGCGCGCAGCGGCGCCGGGTTGGAAGAGTTAAGAACGACGCTTCGTGGCATCGCGGCAAAAGTCCCCGAACGCTCTACAGACTTCGTTACTCGATTGCCGATCGATCGTGTGTTCACGATGAAAGGCTTTGGCGCGGTGGTTACTGGAACGCTGGTGTCGGGCGAGATTTCATCCGGCGATGAACTGGATTTGTTGCCCATAGGGAAACGGGTGCGCGTGCGCGGCGTGCAGGTTCATGGCGCAACAGTCGACCGAGCACACTCCGGCCAACGTACCGCAGTGAACCTTGCCGGAATCGATGTCGGCGAAATTGAACGCGGAATGGTATTGGCCGCGCCGGGACGCCTGACGCCGTCGCAAATCATCGACGTTCAGTTGCACGTGCTGCCCACAGCACCGCGCGCGATTCGCACGCGTTCGCGAGTCAGGGTACACATCGGAGCCGCGGAAGTGCTCGCGCGCATTCGCGTGCTTGAATCCAGCGGTGAAATCTTGCCCGGCGCTAGCGGATTCGCTCAGCTGCGTTTTGAGACTCCGGTGATGGCGACGCACGACGAGCGCTTTATCATCCGTTCCTATTCTCCGGCCGAGACAATTGCAGGTGGGCAGGTGCTCGATCCGCTTGCGAGCAAACATCGAGGACGCGACCTCACTAAAACTCAAAAGCGTTTGCGCACTCTTCTGCAGCCTGAGCGAACGACAAAGCTGGCAACGTTCGTCGAGTCGGCAGGCGATCAAGGTTTGCGCTCCGGCGGTGTGGCAGCCCGGACCGGATGGACGGACGCGATCATTTCCCACGTGCTCGAGACTGCCCGGCAGCAAGAGCATTCGCTGATCAAGGAATACGAGGACGCGCTGATTTCCGCAGATAACTTTCGCGCCCTATGTGATGAAACCGCAGCGGACGTGAAACGACATCATGAGCGCGAACCTCTGTCTCGCGGATTGCCGCGCGAGACTCTGCGCGAGCGGCGCTTTCTTCACGTGGCGCCGGAAATCTTTCGCGCAGTGATTCGGCAACTCGAAACTGAAGGCACCGTAGTCGCCGAAAGAGATTTGGTTCGCGCGAAGGAACACGGACTCAGCCTGACGCCGGAAGATGAAAAGCTACGCGATCGGATTGCGCAGACCTACGAGCAAGCCGGCCTCGAGGCGCCGACGCTCGACCAGGTTTTCGCGGCGGTCGGATTAGCCAACCCGGGGCGAGCCCATGGCAGAAAGATTTTTCAGTTACTTATTGACGACGGAACGCTGGTGCGCGTGCAGGGCGAATTGTTTTTCCACGCGCAAGCTATTCGCAAGCTTGAAGAACTGCTACTGAAATACGCCGCCGACCATGAACCGGAACGGTTGATCGATGTGCCGAAGTTCAAAGAACTGGCCGGCGTTTCGCGTAAATACGCAATTCCGTTACTCGAATATTTCGATAGCAAACGCATTACGGTTCGCGCCGGCGACAAACGAGTCATCGTGAAACGCTAGCGCGCGATCAGCCAGATTAACCAAGTCGCTTCTCGCTCTCCCCCACAGTGTTTGAAGGGCTTGCGTTCCGTGATGGCTGGCGTTAACATGCTGGCCACATACGTATTCGGCTTTTTCCCATAAACCTTCATAGCGACTCAATTGCCGGAGGGTAAAATGAAAATCAAAGAGTTGTTGGCAGCGCTGGTGGGTTTAGCTGCAGCCGTGGGTGCTATCTATTACTTCTATAGATTTGTCACTTTCACTGACGCCGCAGGCGGTCACTCTTTTGGCTGGATTGCGCTGGGTTTGGCCGCTGTCGCCTTCGTTTGCGGATTGATTTATTTCCTGGGTCACGTTAATCAGGAAGAAGAAATCCACATTACGCAGTAGGGCTGATGGCCCAGTTAACTTTGCGTCCCCATTGGTTTGCCGACACAGCCGATTTGGCTTCGCTGTAGTTTATTGCCGAGTAATTTTCCGCCGTTTGTGCACCGTAGCGGCTTGTCGCGTGCCCAAACGGCGCTTCGTTTGTGCGTAACACCATAAAACTTTTCAGGAGATTCGAATGTTGATTGCTGCGCTGTTTTTATTAGCCCAAGTGGACACGACCTTTAACAAGCCGACTTACTTTCTGCCGATTTTTCTCGGGATGTTTTTAGTCGGTGCAGTGGCTTCGCTGATTGCTGCAGTGCTCGGTTTCGCGCGCGCGCGTGCCTTCGGCCCATCCGCACGCTGGTTTTCTTTCGCCGCTGTTTGCCTGCTGCTGTTTCACCTGCAAATTCTGGCGATTGGCTTTGGCGCTATCAGTAACGACACCGGCTTCGCTGCTAACATGGTCGCGTTTTTCAATCTATTCATTATTCTCGGTGCTGGTTGCGTAATTATGGGTTTCATCAAAATGACAAACCCGCGCTGAAGTTCGGTTAGTGGAAAGAAGCGTATGGGGTAGTCGGAATTTAATGCAGAAAAAAGTTCTTGTTATCGCCGCGCTCGCACTTGTTGTGAGCACGGCGTTTTTATTAGTTCGCAATGGCGATCGCGTTGACAAGGCAAGTCAACGAGATCGGTTTGTGCGTGTTCGCGGCAGTCAGTTCATGGTTGCCGGCAAACCATTTCGTTTTGTCGGCGCGAATGTCTCTGTCATGTACCGCGATGATGATCGCGCGCGGATGCCTGAGACTTTGCGACGCGCGGCGGAGAACGGAATAGGCGTGGTACGTGTATGGGCGTCGGGTGAGGGAGGGCCAAAAGATATCGGTCCGGTCGCGGATTTCTCTGATTGGCCACGCATTCATCCATTCCGTTGGGCACCCGGCGAGTGGAACGAGGAAGCTTTTGTTCACCTCGACAACGTGCTTGCCGAGGCTGCAAAAAATAAGTTGCTGGTGAAGCTCTGTTTGGCGAACTGGTGGCGAGACACTGGCGGCATAACCCAGTACCTGCGCTGGGCTGGTATCACGGATGCCGCCGATGAAAAGTTTCCGTTTGGCATCAATCCCGAGCGCGCCATGCTCTTTTACTCAAACGAGACAACCCGACGGCTCTATCGCGAACACCTCGAGAAACTGGCAACGCGACGGAACACGGTGACCGGCGTGCTTTACCGCGATGACCCAAACATCTTTGGTTGGGAGTTGATCAATGAGGGTCAGGCAGTAACCAGCCGCTGGTCAGAACGCCGGGCCTGGATTGCGGAGATGAGCGCTTACTTGAAGTCGCTCGATCCTAATCACGTGATTACTCCCGGCGATTGGGGTTACCGAACTGCGGCAGAAAGGCGCGAGTGGCTACGCGATCATGCGTTGCCGACTGTCGATTACTGTGACGTCCATCATTATCCGCGACCTGATGCAGACCTTGTGATTAATTCGCCTGCCGACCTGCGAGGTTTCATCGACAACCGCGTTGCCGCGGCCCTCTCGATCAAGAAACCGCTTGTGCTGGGCGAATTCGGAATGGGAGTGGAGGGATATCAGGGCTTTTCGCAGGTCGATTGGTACCGCGCATTCTTTGAGTCAAACGTCGCTTCGGGATCGGCTGGCGCGATGTTTTGGATTCTGACGCCCGATCCAAACCGGGGTTACGGGGTGACGTATTCAACTGATCGGGATGCGGGTGTGTTGACGGAAGTGAAGCGCGCCTCGCAAATGTTTGCAACGCTCGCCGCCGCGGATCCTCCCGAACGTTTGCTCGATAGCGCGAAACATTTGGTGCCCCGGCAGTTTGCCTGGACACGCCCGGCAAATGATCCGGCCACAATGCCGTTGATGATTGTGCGCGACGACAAATCGATCTTGTATCGCTTCAAGCCGCAAACAGCGAGCAGTGAGCGTTTCGAAAAAGTCGGCGGCGGACCGGGATACATTTGGGGCTTTGGAGTCGGCCAACTCGAATTCACTGTGCCGGAGCGCGCCGATCGACGTCGAGTGAGTGAGATCGTCGTGCGGGCGCACATTCAACCGGTGCTGCCGATTGACGCGAAGCCTGAGAACATCCAGACGCGCGTCACGTTGTTCGTGAACGGCAGGGATTGTGGTTCCCGTTTGATACCGATCGAACCAAAGGGCGAACCGCTGATCCAGGAGTGGCGAGTTAATAGTTATCTGTCTCGATTGAGCGCGATGCGAGGCAAGTCACTCTCCATTCGCTTTATGGTGACGCCTGAATCTGATTGGCTCTACGGCGTGAACATTTCAAACTGGCCGGAGGGCTATGCGTCGCACGATGCGAAGCCGGTTGAGGTTGAGCTGCGGCACTAGCTTTCGCGTTGGCGCAAGAGTTTTTGCATTGCCAATCAAGCTGGAAAGCTAACGAAGTCTGGACTATTCTTATTGGTGAAAATACCGTTACGAACATGCCGACGGTATTGCGAATCGGTCCATACAGATTCTTCTTTTACGCCGGTGACCGGGATGAGCCGCCACACGTCCATGTTGAGCGTGATAAGCACCTGGCAAAGTTCTGGCTAAATCCGGTGATTTTACATACTAGCCGTGGCTTCGGCGTGACAGAAACGAATTACATCAAGAAGCTAGTTGAAGGGAACCGAGAAGTTTTACTTGGTAACTGGAATGAGTTCTTTAACCGCTGACGTCAAAGTGAACAACGTCGTTATCACTGACGACAGTTTGACCGTTGCATTGAACGACGGGCGATCTATTTCCGCGCCTTTGGCGTGGTATCCCCGCTTGTTGCATGGAACACCTGAAGAGCGGAAGAATTGGCGGTTGATCGGGTACGCCGAGGGCATCCATTGGCCCGACCTCGATGAGGACATCAGTATCCAAAACTTGTTGCTCGGTAAGCGGTCCAGTGAGAGTCCGACTTCATTCGAGAAGTGGCTGAAAAACCGTTAAGACCCAGCCGCGCGCACGCTACGCGCTCAGCCAATCTCTTCGCCCTTTCAGCGTAATGCGGGCGGGACGCCCGCGGTCCCAGTAACCAGTTGAAGTTATTTCTTCAAGTGGCGGTCCAGGAAATCTGCGCTGGCGTGGTACGCGCGCAGCCAGTCCTCATGCCTTAGAAAGTCGTGAATCTCATCTGGGAAAATCAGCTGCTCAAACTCCACTCCCTGATTTCTCAACGCCTCAACCAGATGTACAGTCTCGCTAAACGGCACGTTGCGATCGTCGTCTCCGTGAATCAACAATACAGGTGAACGCCACGTCTTGATTGAAGCGAGCGGCGATGATTCGAAAGCCAATCTCGCGGCGTTAGGATTTGCCTGCGGATCATAAGCGGGAACAAAGTTGCGAATGACAAGGTTCCAGTCGTGCACACCGTGCATGTCAACGCCCGCGGCGAATAAATCCGAGGCGCGTGCCAAACCCATCGCCGTCAAATAGCCGCCGTAGGATCCGCCCCACAGTCCAATCCGTTTTGCATCAACGTCGGACCGATTGCGCAGGTAGACGCCTGCGCCCATGACGTCGTTGAATTCGCTGCCGCCGGTCGCGCCGTAGTTCAACGCCTCGCGAAACTCCATGCCGTAACCAATGCCGCTGCGGTAGTTCACCGATAGCACGAGGTAACCGTGGTTCGCGAGATATTGATTCATCGCGTAGGCGTTGCGGTAGTAATACATGTAATGCCAGCCCAGCAGCATCTGGCGTCGCGAACCGCCGTGAAAGAAAAGCACCGCCGGATAGCGCTTTGTCTGATCGTAGTTGGCGGGCATAAACAACTGTCCATGAATCTTCATGCCGTCGGCACTATCAAAAATAATCTGCTGTGGTTTTGTTAGAAGATCTTCGGGAAATTCTGCCGGTATCGAAGAGGGCGCGAGGTCGCGCATACTGCTTCCAATTTGAATAGCCGCGCGAGCGGGACGTCGAGCGTCCGAATGGAAGAAAGCGATCGCTTTACCGTCGGCCGTCGCAGCAGGCGACCATTCGATATCGCTGCCGCCAAGTGCCGATGGCGTGACTGTCTTTGGTTCGTTGCCGCCGGATACGCTCACGCGCCAAAGGTAGCGCCGGTCGATGTCTCCCTGATTAGACGAGTAAATGATCTCGCGACCGTCGGCCGTCGCAGTTACGTGTTCCACTTCGAACGCGCCGGGCGTCAACAAAACGGCAGCACCCTGAGACGCCGCAATTGAATAAAGGTGAGTCCAACCGTCTTTTTCCCAGGGAAAGACAATTCGATCGCCCGCAGCCCAAACGAGTTGATCGTCAGCAACGACGTTTCGGAAAACGCTGCCCGCGCCTTTGTCCGCCCTCCAAATTTCGCGCGCGCGGCCGGTGGCAATATCGACGACGCGGATCGACCACGGATCAGCACTTCGCTTAGGAGCAAAGGTGAACGCTTCTCGCGATGCCGGAATGCGAATGAAGGCGATCTGCTTGCCATCTCGCGACCATACCGGCTCGCTATCGCGGTCAACGCTCGCGTCAAGGTATTGAACGCTTTTGGCACCGAGCTCAAATACGCCGATGAAACTGTGGTCGCCGCGACTGCTCACGAAAGCGAGCCTGCCGCCATCAGGCGACCAGTGGAGAGAGCTGCTGCGGCCTTTTGCCTGGACTAGAGCAGCTGGTTTGGCACCGTTGTCGAGTTTTGTGGTCCAGATGTCATGGCCGGAGATGTAGGCCACGTCGCCGCGAGACGAAACCACAGCAGAGTGTCCTTCAGCGAGTTGGCGCGCCGGCTTGCCGTCGAGGGAAACGACCCAGAGCCACTGCTTTTGTTCGCTTACCGAACTACGCGCGTTCGGACTTTCACCGAAGCTGTCGAGATCGCCGCCGCGCGTGTAGACGATTGCCTGCGCGTTGGGTGTCCAAACGAGCTCACCCAGTTCCTCACCATCGTCTTCAGTGTAGGTAGTTACCCGCCGTCCTCTGTAATCCGGGGCGGTCGCGATCCAAACGTTGCGCGCGCCGTTGGCAATCTGTACCCACGCCACTGCGCCACCCACCGGCGCGGCGACCAGAGTTGAGGGAAACGGCGCGCTCATCACCTGCTCGAGCGTGAATTGTTTGTTCTGAGCGTAGGTAACAATCGAGAGACAAAGACACAGCGTGGCGATGAAGAGTCTATTCAAGATCGAGCCTCCTGAGTTATGCGAAGAATAATAGCGGACTGCCCCGCTCATTTTCGCAGCAGTCCGTCAACTGACGAGCGATCCAGTTGATACACCGCAGCTGACGGCACGTCGCCCAGCGAAACGCGAAACGCTGGCGCGGTCGAACCAGCTAACCCATTCAGCATCGCCTGGTTGCTGAAGTAACGCCGCCCGCGTGCATCGATAACAAAATCCCCCTCGCGCAGGTTTTGCAATGCCGCCGGATCGGAAAGCAGCACGGGCACCAGGTCGCCGCGTCCGGCACGCTGCGCATAATACGCGGTCAGGGAAGGACTCTCGCTCGCCACTTGCGCGCCGGCGCGAGCGCGTTTCGCGATCTCAAAAATGATTTCACGCATGCTGCTGTCGTAGAACTCGTCGTGTGGGAAGTAATAACCGGCCTTCGCATGGCCGCCGCCAAAGGCATTGGTGTAGACGCGGTAATGCGGCGCGGCTTTTGTAAGTGTGAACAAGGAGCCGGCAACCATAATCAAAGCGAGGCCAACATGCACGAGGTTTTTTCGCGCACCAGGCAACAGTTTACCCAGCCATGTGCTAATCAGTTGCACGCCCAGGGCACACACAATCAAAACGGCGGGCAGAATGGTTGTGAAGTAACGAGTAAATTTTCCGCCGCCGATACAGAACGTCATCATCCAGAGAAACATCCACAGCATCAGCAGGTAACGTCCGTCACCAATCGAGCGTCTGAAGATTAAGGGTAAGCCGATGAGGAAACCGATCACCGTGAGCACCGGCAACTTCACGAGCAGAAACAGGTGATAGAAGTACACCGGGATGCCGCGAAACCAATCGGTTAAGCGGTGCGGATACAACGCACCCATGAATTCGTAGCCGTCGTGCCCGATAAGTTTTTGTCCGGCAAACTGGCCCATCTGATGCCAGGTCGCCGGCAAAAGAATTGTCGGGTTGAGCAGCACAAAGACGATACCCATAAGGCCATAAAATTTCAGCAAACGAATTTTGCCGAGACGCCAACGCGTTGCCGGTAGTCCCTGAAAGACGAAGTAGTAACTGGCGGGAACAACCACCAACTGCGGGACATACTTCGAAGCCATCATTGCACCCAGCGCCGCGGCCGAGGCCCAGTAGTATTTTTCCGCGGCCTCAGTTGACTTCGTTTCCGCCACGCGCTGGCCGTAAATCCAGAAGAGAGTGCCGAGCAGGAAGAAAAACAGTAAGAAGGTATCCTCTTTGGCAATGCGGTTGAAACCAATCGCCATCGGATCAAACGCCCAGAGAGCCGCGGCAATTAATCCGACTTCTGCGCCGAACAGTTCGGTAGCCACCAGGTAAATAAGGACGGCCGTGAAGGCACCGAATACGGTGCTGGGAAAACGCAAGGCCGATTCGGTTTCGATCGGCGCGCGACCGCCGAGAGCGGGGAGGCTGTTCCACTTATCTGCAACGACCATGCTTGCCGTGAGCAATGCCTTCATGAGCAGCGGATGTTCGCTGTTGGCCGAAGTCAGTCCGTGCTCGCGATAGTCTCCCACCGCCTGCAGCTTGTTTAGTTCGTCTTCACTTAAACCCTCAGCGCTCAAACGGGAGACACGAAGGCCAAAACCACAGACGACCAGGACCGTCAGGACGATGATCAGGAATCTTTTATTGACGGAAAGGATCCCGCGCGAAGCGAAGAATTCGGGTTTCAATCCTGCGGTGATGGCGGCATCCGAGCTGGCTGACAATACGGTTGTCCTTACGTTAATCGTGGCGCATTCTGCAGCGCCGGCAAAGGGCTTCGACAAAAGGCGAAAGCGTAACGCGATTCATACGCACGCGCAACGTTAGCGTGTTGGAAAAAGGGGTTTTTTGCTCAAATAAGAAGCTTGCAATTCGCCGGAAAATCAGCGAACATTCCGCGAAATAGGTCCTCAATTTGTATCAGCCAGCGTACATACGCAAGCGCCTCGATCGGTCAACTCGTTCGAGGTGTTTGTAATCATTCAAACGTGATATTGCCTGGGCGTTTTGTGCGCGCCAGTCAACGAGGAGAGGAATGAACATGGCAGAAATTCAAGAGAATCTTGAGGCGGGCAGTTCGGCGCAACCGTTTCGTATCGATCAGAAGCTCCACCAGATCCTCTACAAAGCGGAAGCGGCCCCGAGGCTCGAACCCATGCCCGCGGAAGTGTTGCCGGAACCGGTTTATCCGCAGAAGCCCGATCCGGTGCCAATGACGCGAAAGGAATATCAAAAGTTTAATGCCATAAGAACCTGGAAGAGTTGGGGTTCTCCCTACTTCAAGTCACGATGGCACGGCGGCGATCTGCGCCCGATCATTCCTTATCTGTTTACGGAATGGAAATGTAATCTCGATTGCCACTATTGCTGGTCCTACAATAATGCCGTGAAGGGCATGACCGAAGACGTTGCCAAGCGTTCGATCGATTGGCTGCACTCAATTGGCTCGCGCGTGTTGGCACTGATGGGCGGCGAGCCGCTCTTGCGGCCTAAGTTTATTCACAAGATTGTCGATTACAGTGCCAAGCGCGATATCTTTGTTTACCTGCCGACTAACGGCCGGTTGATGAAGCCCGACGTTATTGACCGGCTGGGCGATGCGGGCATCGCCACCTTCAATCTCGCTGTCGACTCGGTAAAGGAGCGCAAGTCGCTGCCGAAAGCGCTGGATCCGATTCGTCCATATTTCGACTATCTGGTGAAGCGCCAGCATCACTACGGTTACTCAGTCATGTTCAATATCAACATCTGCCATAACAACATGGACGATGTGAAAGAGCTGACCGAGATCGCTCACGACAACGGCATCGCCACCGATTACCACGTGAACGAAACGCCGATGATGGAGCAGACCCACTTCAAGCATCTTAATGAGAACCAAACCTACCTGACGCCGGACGACTGGCCGAAGGTGGATGCGCTGCTGGATTACCTGCAGGACTTGCGCGTAAATCACGGTTACAAGATGGCGAACCCGACGCAGCACATGGAGGACATGAAGTTGTTGATGCGCGGGCAAGTACCACCCTGGCAGTGTCGCGCGGGTCAGAACTCGTTGATTATTCGAACCGATGGTTCGCTCGCGCCGTGCTTCCCGATGTATTCGGCAACACACGATTGGGGCACAGTCGGCAATCACAAGTTTGACGTGAAGCAGTTAGACGAGATGAAGGTTGAATGCACGAAGCACTGTCTCTCAACCTGCAACTACATTCTTGGCTATTGCTACGACAACATGCGCGTCATCAGCTGGGGACTGAAGCAGGCGATGCACGGCTTCAAAGGGGCCAGCAACGGCTTCTAGGCGAAACTGAATAGGAATGCGAAACCGGTGTCAGCGCTTGCTGGCGCCGGTTTTGTTTTTGGAGTCAGGTGAAGAGCGGGGGCAGGCCCCCTTCCTGACCCTGAGCTTATTGGAGTTGACCTGGCGAATTGATTGAAAGCCTTTCTTTCGAGCCTAACCGAACAAACTCTATTCAGCTCGCGGTGAGGAAGGGGGCCTGCCCCCGCTGCTTTCAGCTCCTCAAACAAGCCTGCCGCCGCGCATCGTCAGAATTCCCACTACAACATTTACGCCAACGCCGATTGCGATCGCGATCCAATACTTCTTCCTCGTCACTGCATTGCGGAAACGCCAAATCGTGAACAACCCCAGCGGCATCCAGATAAAAATGGATGACCACAAACCTGGCCCGTAACTCATGATGCTGAGCGCAGTCAGCGTGTGCGTAATGCCGTTGACCAGCGTTATGGTTCCGAGGATCACCAGCATCATCTGCGGAAACTTGAAGCGGCGTGCCAGCAGAATTCCAATAGTCACTAAAACAAAACCCACGCCCTGCGCGAACAGGAAGCGGGTCGTAGACATATGCACGCCCCGCAAACGCAGGATGTATGCAGGATAGCCTTCACCGACCCAGTACTCTTCAGCGATGTGAATCAGATATGTGATGGGAAAGACCCACGACAGCAGGTTGACTGCCGCGGCGGTGCGAAAATTTGTTTGCATCGTCACCTAAAGAATATTGATCTCGAAGAAGCGAGACTGTTATACCAGAGCTGTCAAATCTTGAGAGGGCGGCGACCTGTCGCAGCCTCGGTCCAGGGCACCTGAGCCGCGGCGTCAAGCTCCGCGAAGCAACAGCGGTGACCGGTCACGGCACTTCAAAAGTTTAGCCTACCTTGGGAATGAGTAACCGCAGCGATGAAGCAAACCCCAAGCCTGCGCTTGCGCGGCGGCTTGGTCTATTTGACGCGACCATGATCGTGATGGGCGGCATCATCGGCTCGGGCATCTTCATGAACCCCTCGGTTGTGGCCCGCCAGGTTACCTCGCCAGTCTTGATTTTGTTTGTATGGGCGCTCGGCGGACTCGTCGCTCTCGCGGCCGCGTTCATCTGGGCCGAGCTAGCGGCGCTTCGTCCGGCAGTTGGCGGTCAGTACGCATACCTTCGCGACGCCTATAATCCGTTGATTGCTTTTCTCTATGGCTGGGGCTTGCTGTTGGTAATCCAAACCGGCGGCATGGCGGCGGTCGCAGTTACTTTTGCGCGGTACTTCCTCGAGCTAACAAACGCGCCGGTTCCTGACTGGTTAGTAGCCGTGATCGCCCTCGCTGGTTTGACCGTTATTAACTGCATTGGGGTTCGCGCCGGCAGCACTGTGCAAAGCCTCCTGATGGTGCTGAAGATTCTCGCAATCGTCGCGCTGATTAGTTGCGGACTGTATCTGATTTTGCGCCAGTTGGGTTTTTTATCCGGCTCGGGTACCGGTGGTATCGGCGTTGTCGTCGGAGGTTTTGGACTTCCGTCATTCGGATTTCTGAGCACGATCGGCGCCGCGATGGTTCCAGTTTTGTTTGCCTATGGTGGCTGGCAAACTGCGAGCTTCGTGTCGGGGGAGATTCGGGAGCCGCGCAAAAATCTGCCGCGCGCGTTGCTGATTGGCGTAACCGGTGTCGTTGTTCTTTACCTCGCCGTAAATTTTGTTTGTGTGATCGTGCTGGGCGTTTCCGGTTTGGCTAACACCAGCACACCTGCGTCCGACGTGATGCGACTCGCGTTTGGTCCCGCAGGAGGGCGTGCGATTGCGGCCGGCATCGCGATTTCAACTTTAGGTTTTCTCAGCCAGGGAATGCTGACTGCACCGCGCGTCTATTTCGCGATGGCTGAAGACGGTCTGTTTTTCAAAAGCGTTGGCAAAGTTAACCCGAAGACGCAGGTGCCCATGATCGCAATCGCTTTGCAGGGCGCCCTGGCGATCTTTATCGCACTATGGGGTCGTTACGAACAGATTCTCAACTACGTTGTTTCGGTAGACTTCATCTTCTTCGGAGCGACGGCGCTATGTATCTTTATATTTCGCCGCCGTGCCATTCGATCGGAAGAGGGTTTGCGCGATCAGGCCCTCAACGCTACGGAAGGGAGGGGAACGAACGTTCCAGGCCACCCGCTTACGACCGCCGTTTTCATCGCCATCTGCTGGCTCGTAGTCATCAATACGATTTATCGTTATCCCGAGAACACCTTGATTGGGCTCGCCATCCTGCTGGCGGGAGTTCCGGCATTCTTTTTTTGGCGTTGGAGGAACGCGAAATGATCGCAACCATGACTCAGGGAAACAGAACCAGGGCGTCGGAATACATGAACTGGGCGAAGACGCGATCGCGGGCACGCTTCAATCTCGCCACCAGCGGACTCGAGAACGCAAAGCTAAAAGATTTGCCGGTGTCGCCCGACGAACTTGAAATTACCGGCACCGACGGTTATGGCTACCGTCCGCTGATCGAAGCGATTGCCGGCAGATTCAATGTCGATCCTGCGTCGGTCGTTACCGCAGCCGGCACCACCTTCGCGAACCATTTGGCGTTGGCAGCCCTCGTCGAGCCCGGCGATGAGATTCTCATGGAGAGTCCGATTTATGAACCCTTGCTGGCGCTGGCTGAGTATTTGGGCGCGCGTGTAAAGCGTTTTCGACGCCGATTCGATAATGGTTTCGCGGTGTCGCCCGAAGAAATTGCGCGAAACATGACTACGCAAACCCGGCTGATCGTAGTCACCAATTTTCACAATCCCACTGGCGTTCTGACTAACGCTGACACGATGCGACGCATCGGTGAGCTGGCTGCCGCCAACAATGCGCGCGTGCTGGTTGATGAAGTTTATTTGGAGATGCTATTCAGCGACCCGCCGCAAACAGCCTTCCACCTCGGAGACCGTTTCGTGGTCACCGCGAGTTTGACCAAAGCATTCGGACTAAGCGGACTGCGGTGTGGTTGGATTCTCGCGGAGCCGGAGCTTGCGGCACGCATGTGGCGGCTCAATGATTTGTTTGCGGCAACGCCTGTACATGCCGGCGAGCGTCTGAGCCTCGTTGCCCTTAAACAATTGCCGGCGATCGCAACGCGGGCAAAAGCGCGTTTGGACCAGCACCGCCAATGGCTAAGCGAGTTTCTCGATAGCCGCGATGATCTCGAAGCCGTTAGGCCAGCGCTGGGCTCGATCATGTTCCCGCGCGTGCAATCGGACAGCGCTGACGAACTGATTGAGTTGCTGCGGCAGAAGTATGAGACTTCCGTTGTTCCCGGACGTTTCTTCGAAATGCCGGCACATTTTCGACTCGGTTTGGGTGGGAACTCAGAAGAACTTAGAGAAGGACTAGACAGGTTAGGTCGGGCGCTGGACGAACTACGATGAAATCGCTTTACGGCTTCGCTTTGGCGTCAGCAAGTTTCAGCCAGAAGTGCAGCGCATCAGCGACCTCGATGCCCGCCGCTTCCGCAGTGATCTTGATGGGCGCGCCATTGGGCCATTCGCTCTTCCTTACTCTGCCTCCGCCAATCGACTGGTAATAGACCTTGCCCTTTGCTTGTTTTTTGCCCGTAGTCGGAGTGAGCAGCGAATACTGCACTTCAAGATCCTGTGAATTCACAACGATCGCCCCGCTCTGAAAGCTATCGACTTCCAGGTTCAGAAAAACGACGTAAGTCTCCGTTTCTTTTTTGGCGCGCTCGACCGCCGCGCTCTCTTTAGTGTCGCCAAGGTAGGCGGCTTCCACGTTCTCGTAGCGGTTGAGTTGTTTTAGCAGACTTGCCAGGATCTGATCTTCAGATTGGAAATGCTTTTGAGTGGTTTGCCGAGCTACCAGCAACCGCACTTTGTTAGTCAGTTGGCCCGCGCCCAACGGCTTCTCGATTAGTGTAACCGCGTGTGGAGTCTCACTAGCGGCGGATGGGCTCGGCGCTATTGGTGGGTTTGGTCTAATCGAATGCCGCCCGGACTGCGCGTTAACTCCCGCGCCACCTGCTCCAACCGCGAGCAGAACCAGGACAAACGCCAGGAAACTGACTTTAGAACAATGCAAACCCAGTCTCATCGTGCTTTCACTCCCAGTGGGAAAGCTTCAAACAAAAGTCCATTCAACACTTTGGAGTGCGGTGACCTGTCACCGCTTTTCTTCCAAGCGGCTTGACGCTCGGTGGTCTAAAGAGTGGCAGCGAGCGTCCGGTCGCGACAGGTCGCGATCTTCTCAAAGCGGTGACAGGCACCGCACTCCAAAAACCAATCCGAATCCGCGATTCCTTTTAATAGCGAACGGTCATGGCTTAGAAGCAAAGCCACGCCTGGAGGGTTGCGCGGCCCCTGGGCGCATCCGCTATTGATGCGCCGAGCCGTCGACCTTGTCGTCGGCTACTGACTGAATAACGGTCACTAACTCTGAAGGCTTGGCGAGCGCAAAAGCTTTTTTCCAGAGTCCGGTGGCCTCATTCCCGATGACCATTACCGTGCTGTGATCATTCTTGTTCTCGACATACATGCCGAGCTTGTAAAGTGCCGCGTCAACGTTCTCCTTTTTTCCACCCAATAGATACCAGCCGGCTTTCGCCTTGAATTTGTCGCCGTAGGCTCTCAACCGTTCAGGAGTATCTGTCACCGGATCGACGCTGATTGAGATCAAATAAATATCTTTGCCGACGCGGTCGCCGAGTTCGCTCTGGAGTTTGGACATCGTGGCGTTCATTGGCGGACACACGTTGGTGCAGGTAGTGAAGAAAGGGATGATGGCGACAGTATGGCCTTTCAACAGGTCCGAATAGAGACGCATCGGCACGCCATCCTGGTTTACCAATTCAACGTCAGAGAAATATTTCTGCGCCGGCGAAGTGCCGGGTCGTGCCGTCTGTTGCGCGGCTGGAGTTTTGGGCGTGGGTGTCTCATGACCCAAATGACTCTGAGCGGCAAGGCTGACGTTCAACACCAACGAAAGGGCAACTAACGTAACAGGTTTGCGCATAGCGATCCTCCAATCAGCGTTAGCAGGGAGCGCGTAGGCTGGGCGCAGGCATTTGGCCTGCTGCTTATGTCGCCACGAACGTTGAGGCAGGCAGGATGCCTGCGCTCCCAGCGCTATGGCTTCGCCATTGTCTTAAGCGACCCGGCATTTATTGCGGCGTCAATTGCTGCTTTTAGAGCTTCATAGGAGATTTCGGAAACCCGACGGCCGTTTACAAAAAAGGTTGGCGTCGCATTGACACCGAGCCTGCCTCCCTCATCGATATCACGCGCGACCCGCTCGCGAAACTTTCGCGAATCCAGCGCGGCGTCAAACTTCGCGCGGTCGAGTTGCAATTGGCTCGCATACTCTTTCAACCTGTCGACCCCCAACTCTTTTTGATTGTGAAACAAAAGAGCTGCGTACTCCCAAAATTTTCCTTGTTCTCGCGCGGCTTCGGCCGCCTCTGCAGCTCTGAACGCGTTAGCGTGTTGCTCAAGAGGATAGTCGCGCATAACGAGTCGTAGGTTGTTTCCATATTCCGCGCTTAACCGATTGATAACTTCATGAGCCTGCGCACACGCGCCACATTCGAAATCTGAAAAATCAATCAACGTGACTCCAGCGTTTGCATTACCACGCATCGGTTGATCGTCAACCGCAATCTGGAAGACAGGCGGTTGCGGGGCGGTCAAAAAAACTTGAATCGTAGCATTGCGTTTCAACTGATCGGCAAAGTCCTTCTCAGCCTTTCGCTGTGCCTGCTCTTCCAGGTAACTAACAATTTGAGACTTCAAATTAGCGAACTCGCCATTGATCCTCTGTTTGTTTTCATTAAAGAACTTCTGTGCGTCGCTTTCAGTTACGGCGGGCACCTTGTTCATGACTGACTCAATCAACGCTTGCGCGGTAACGTTTTGCCGTTTCGCTTCGGCAGCCAGAAGTGAGTCGTTTATCGCGAGCTCAACCGCATTTTTTCGCATTTCGAAAATCTGCGACCGAATGTTTGAGACCAACGCCAGCAAACTGTCTTCGATGTCGGCGGAGGTAATGTTTTTACCGTTGACTGTTGCGAAGACGCGCGACCGTTGCGCATCGTTGGCCGGCGCCGTAACCGTGCCCAGGATTTTAACTTGCCCACCCGCACGCAACTCGTCTGCAAACAGCTTTGCCAGATTACGCTGCCGCTCGCCGCGCAAATATTCGATTATCTCTGTCTTAGCTGCGGAAAAATCAGCCGAACCCATACGGGCCTTATTCTGGTCAAAGAAAACCTGCGCCTCAGCGTCGGTCGGTTCCGTTACTTTTTTTACCACCTCCGTTTCGAGTAATAGTGCGCTTGAGACGCCGCGCTTTTTTGCTTCTGCCTGCAGTAGCAGAGAATTAATTTGCAGGTCTAACTCACGTTTACGAGCTTCGACCACACTGTCTTTGAGTTCTTTAATGCGACCCTCTGCGTCGCTTATATCCTGCCGGCCGATTTTGGTTCCGTTCACAGTCGCCAGCACTTCCGGCAGCGGCGGATCGCAGCCACATTCATCGCTTGCTTGTACGGTGGAAGCGGTCGGCGGCGTCTGCGCTCGGATAATTGGAGACGCTGTTAACAGCACCAGCATACAGACAAGGATCGGGAGCGGAAATGCTCTCATTAAAAAGGTTCCTCCAAACGGTACTGTAAACTAAAGGAAACTCTGACTAAGTTATTCATCGGTAGATTTGCTCTAGCCCGCGGAGCGCGGCGATAGCGTAAAGCCTGGGGTGGAGCCGCTCCGCGGGCTAAGAGAAATACAACTGATGATGGGCTTGATCAGAGATTCCTAAAGTTTAACTCTAAACTTCATCACTCCTACGCGCGATAGTAATGACTAGCGAGACTGTGCCAGCGCTTTGATGGCCTCGCGTGCGTAGTAGGTAAGAATAATATCGGCGCCCGCGCGTTTGATGCTGGTCAGCGTTTCCAGCATCACGCGTTCTTCGTCGATCCAGCCGTTGCGCGCTGCCGCTTTGATCATCGCATACTCGCCAGACACGTGATACGCGGCCATCGGTACATCAAAATTGTCGCGTAACGTTCTGAGAATATCGAGATAGCAAGTCGCCGGCTTCACCATGAGAATGTCAGCGCCTTCGGAGTAATCGAGTTCAGCCTCATTCATCGCTTCGCGCATATTAGCTGCATCCATCTGATAAGCGCGCCGGTCTCCAAAAGCTGGAGCACTGTCTGCCGCTTCGCGAAAGGGACCATAAAACCCTGAAGCATACTTGACCGCGTAAGCGAGGATCGCGACCTGTTCGAAGCCTGCCTCATCAAGCGCCTCGCGAATCGCGCCAACTTGTCCGTCCATCATCGCCGACGGCGCCACTACGTCTGCGCCTGCTTCAGCCTGGCTGACCGCAGTGCGTGCCAGCAATTCGAGTGAAGGATCGTTCAAAACTTCGCCGTCGCGTACCACGCCGCAGTGTCCGTGCGAAGTGTATTCGCAGAGACAGGTGTCGGTCATGATCACAAGCTCAGGAGCGGCTGAGCGCACCGCGCGCACCGCCTGTTGCACGATTCCGTTTTTATCAAAGGCTCCGGACGCACCTTCATCCTTCGTTTCCGGCAGGCCAAAAAGGATGATGCCCTTGAGGCCGAGGGCGCTGGCCGCAGCCGCTTCTTTGGCGATTTCATCAACCGAAAGATTATGGACATCGGGCATTGAGGCGATTTCGCGTCGCACACTTTTGCCGGCGCAGGCGAAGAGCGGAAGAATGAAATCTTCCGGCGCCAGACGGGTTTCGCGCACGATTGCGCGCAAGGCTTCAGTTCGTCTTAGCCGGCGCGGTCGATTTGGCAACTGCGACAAATGGAATGCCCTTCAGCAGGAAAGTCTCGAGCGACTCAGGAGCGGAATCATATCGTTGGGGAATTGGGTAAGGCAACACGGTGAGGGCTTAGTGAGATCGACTCCCGAAAATCGCTTTGCCAAATGGTCGTGCAAAACCACATCCGAGCAGTTCAAAAGCATTAGCCAGTAAGCCCTCACCCCAGCCTTTACCAGCGGGAGAGGGAGCAAGCTTCTTCGCCTTTGGGGCACGGTGGTTGCCAAACCATTAGCAGGGCCCTCGGGCCCGTTTTATAAACAAACACAGGCGGCTTTTAATGATGGATCAGGAACTAGCTTTAGCATTAAGAGAAAGGGCGGTCGCAGCACTGGAAATTTCGACGACGATGCTGAAGGTCGCGCAGAACCTGCAGTTACAGGGAAACGAAGCAGAAGCTGATCGCTTACGCGACGAAGCGCGGAATAAACGTAACGAATCGATACTGCTAATGGATCAAGCTATGTCCCTCGGGCAGCGTTCAAACGTGTTGGAGTTTCCGAAAAGACAACCGACAACCGGGCCATTAACCGGACCGTTACATGATCACCATCACCGCCTTCGAACAGGTTGACCAGGCGTAAGTTAGAGCTCGCCAGTTTCACTAGCGAATCCGCGCGCATGCGGGCGAGACGCCCGCAGTCCCAGTTACCAGCGATGATAGGCAGGATGGCCCGGCTTAACTGCTACAAAGGTTCCATGGCAAGTTGCAGTTATCTTGCCGTGTGCGGTCAATTCACCTTCAACAACCACGCGATCGCCGGTTGACTCAACGACGTGAGCGACTAACCGCAAGGGCGCATCGGTAGGTGTAGGCCGGAAGAGTTTGATCGTGTAATCAGCGGTAACCGTGCACGGCGGTCGATCGAGTCCGTCGCGTTGCATTAAGTGGTAAGCCGCGGTCCAATTGCAGTGACAGTCGAGCACGGTGCCGGTGATGCCGCCGCTCAACATCCCGGGAAACGCTTCCTGATAGGATTCCGGTTGCCACTCGGCCACCACCTTGTCTCCTTCGGGGAAACTGCGAATGTGTAAGCCTCGCTCATTGGCAGGCCCACAACCAAAACACTTCAAGTTTGGTGCGTAGGTTTCCTGAATGCTTTTCATGGAATTAATCTCTGTCGTGGCAATGATCTTAATTGCCGGTTGCCGATTGCCGATTGTCAATTGGACTGGTCGCTAGAGTCATTACTGGGGGCAAGCCACTTTACTGTGGCAAGCCAGCTTTCCCAGCCCTACCCAGAACTTAATATAATCGCTGGGGAATGTTACCGTGGACACGCAAGCTGAAGAAGTCAGCAGTTCAAAACCTTCAAGGAGCCCTTCCAGTTGAAACGATTCTGCCTCGCGATTCTCTTTAGCGTTGCCCTTTTGTTTTCCGCTTCTGTCCGTTTTCAATTACTGGCGAACACGACCGTTCAGGAGCATCAGGCTAAACACGGCTTCGGCTTCAAGCAGTATGACGAGTTTCACGATGTGCTTCATCCGCTGCAGCACGAGGCACTGCCCAACCGGGACTTCAAAACTATCCGCACGAAGTCCGCGCTGTTAATTCAACGCGGGCGCGCTGTGGTCAAACTAGGCACACCAGCAAAGATCAGCGCTGAAAACCGCGCGGAATTTGTAACGGAACTGAAAAAGTTTTCCCAGGCGCTCACGAAATTGCGAAACGATGCAAAACGTGGTTCCGACTCGCAGTTGGAAGCGTCGTACAGCGCGGTTCACGATTCCTTTGAGATGCTTACGGCGCTATTGCCGCGAACCTAACAAGTTGCTTGAGGGCGATAATGATGAGCCTCTCCCGAAAGATCCTGGTGGTAGTTGTAATACTACTGATTAGTTTCGGAACTTTCGCTGCCGCGAACGAGCCCCACCGAGAACGCTCATCGATCGCAGAGGAAGAGGGTTGGACTTCGATCGCAACTGACGAGGGACTCTTGTTCGTTTGGAATGCGCGCGGTCTCTATTTTACGTTGTTGCTGAAGGGTAAAGAGATCAAGCCGTTCAGCGATCCGGAACACATCTTCTTCATCGTCGATGGCACGGCGCTCCAGATACAGCTCGCGTCGATTGCGAGTTTCGCCCCTGACGCAAAAGAGAAGAGACTCGACGATCGCGCGATTCTTTTGGCTCATCGCGATTGGGAGTCAAAATTTATTGGCGAGTTGCTCCACAGTAGTTTGAAGCTGCAAACCTTCAATGCCAAATTAAGCAATGGCCGCGACGCGATGGTTTGGCAATTCGATATGCCCGAAGCGATGAATGCTGAGTCGAAGAAGCAATTATATTTGACTTTGGTTCAGAACGATTACGTGCTGCTGCTTAATACCGAAGCGACTGCGAGCACGGCCGATACTGTGGGCCGCAAGTTCCTGCTCGATACGATCGGCACCTTGAAAATAAGTCCGACGCCGATTGACATTAAAAAATTGTCCGACTCGATTCACAAAAGCTCCGGACCGTGAGCGATCCGCATGCCTCCGCTTACAAGAAATTCGGCGAACTTATCGCAGCTAAGGTGCGAGCTTTCTCAGAAAAGATAGTAAACTTAGGGTTATTATGACGGAGTTGTTACAGAAGGCATTTGCCGAAGCGGCTCGCCTGCCTGAAGAAGATCAGGACATGCTTGCGAAAGCACTCTTGCAGGATTTCGCGGCGGAAGAACGTTTGGGACACAACCCTTGCGAATTCGCAAGACAAACTTGCCGCACTCGCCGACGAAGCTCTCACCGAGTTTGAACACGGCGACACAGAACCCTTAGCAGAGATTTTGTGACCTCCCGCACGACTTCAAAGTTTAGAAAAGCCCTTCAAAAGCTACCGCCGGGCATTACAAGAACAAGCGAAAGAAGCTTACCAGCAGTGGCGGAGAGATCCGGGTCATCGAAGCCTGCAATTCAAAAGAGTGCATACAACAACCAATCTACTCTGTTCGTATTGCCATCGGTTGGCGCGCTCTTGGAGTAAGGTCAGGTGATGTGATGATCTGGTACTGGATTCACACTCAGACTACGACAAACTGATCGCGCAACTCTGATTCAGCAACTCACTTCTCATCCAGTTTCCGTCCCGCGTTCAAGCTGTCAAAATTCAGGATCGTATTGAACACGAGGAAATAACTGCCTTTCGTTTGACCTCGCCAAATCGGATTAGTCGAAAACAACACCACATGTCCGCGGCCAGACGGCACGTCGATCACCGCAGCATGTTCCGCAATCTCATCGCCGCCGTCGAGCAGTCCGGAGACAAACAAATCCTTCATGTCTGCGTAGCGCAACACGACGCGCGGACGCTCAGCGGGCGGAATCAGCGCCACCTCGTTTCGCCGCTGTTCGTCAGTCAACGGAATCGCTTCCCAGGTTTCGGCCTTGGCCTGCTCCGGCGCATCGACGGGCGGCCGGCCCTGTACCACGTCTGGATCATCCGGTGTGCCGCGACCTGTAACGCGTTGATTGCTTCGGCGCCGTGGACCGCTGCCGTCAGCCACATCACTCAGACTGAAGATCGGACCATTGGCGCAATACATCGCCAGTGAATCGTCGTAGCCATAAGCAATCGGACTTGCGGCGTCCACGCTCCGCGTTCGCAGAATGTCGCCGACAGCCCGCAGACGATTAGCGCGGGTGATGAAGACGCCCGGCGTGAAACCATAATTCACAGCAAAGCTGGCCGTATCATCAACCGTCAGGAAGACGCCGCCTTGCTGCACAAACGACTGCAGGTTGCGCACCCCGGTCCAATCGAGACCTGGCCGCATGTCGTCAGTCGAATCGATCTTGCCGATGTTTGGAGTCAGTTGGGTCGTCTTCCACGGAAGGGGATTGCCATACATCGGTATGCCCGACACGATTGCACTCGGCGGCGCGCCAACCGGCGCGAAAACAATGACGTCATACTTCGACTTCAGTTTGTCGTCGCGCGCGACGTCCTGCGTGCTGATGTAGGAATACGGCATGCGCAACTGGTCAAAAGCGAGCCGCCACCAACCTTCATTTTGGGTGTCGAGCCAGGTGTGCATGAGCGCGATGCGCGCCGCGCGGACCGGGTGAGTCTTCACTGTTGGCGCCGCCGACACCGCATAAATTTTAATGCCGAGTTCAGAACCCAAACTGTTTAGCTCGTTAACCGACGCCTTGCGGATAATGAACGAGCCGCGACTAAACTTTTGTCCAGCCGCTTCAAATGGTTCCTCAGCCGCTTCGATGTCCAGATCACGCAAAACGTATCTCAGCGTTATTAAGGCGTTGTCGGCGTTGTGATTGACCAGAAAAACTGAGCCACTTCCGATTACCGAACCAGGCGAACGAACTTCGCCGTTAACACGCTCCATCGGTGCGCTCAATATTTTGTTGTCAACTACGCGGACTACCCCGACGTTCGCAAGCTCGCCCATGGTCCAGGCCGTGTCGTCGTAAACGTCGGTCTGCGGATCGTTTGGCGCCCAGTACTGATAATCAAGCAAGGCATCGACAATGCGGCTGTAGGGTTGATCCATTCGGATGACGTAACTGCCGGCTGGAAACGTTCGTTGTACCGCTGTTGACTTGGTTGGTGTCGGTGATGCCGACGGCGAAGGACTGGCGCTGGGCGGTTTGCTTGCGCCTGGTTCCGCTTTCGTCTCCGGTTTGATCGTGACCGTTACCGGCGCGGTTAGGCGATGGATCTCCGCTCCCTGCGCCTGCATCGTGCGGAGTAGTTCAGCCTGATTGCCCGGACGCAGGTCGTCGCCTGGTAGGACGTAGGCTGCAGGCCCTTCATTCTTTGGTTTCAAGACTGAACGTTTGCTCTTCAGGTAAAAGTTTTTCAGAAACAGTTTGCTGTTGGCACTGAAGTACTGCAGCGAAGTCAGCAGAGCGGTTTGCTGGTAATTGTTGTTGTTGCGCTGAGACCACTTCGTTTTCGGCAACGGTGGGTTTTGCTTGTACCAGGTACGCTGATACTCACCCGGCGAAAGCGTGCGTTCGAGCGTGTCTGCGCCGCCATTACCAAACGTTTCGTAAAGACGACTGATACCATTGTGAGTCGCCGCGATGAACATCAGATAGCCCGGCGACCAGGTGTCGAAGTTTCCGTGGGCGAACACGCCGGGCATGCCAAACTTCGTCATCTCGGAAACGTTGTTCCAACCGATCATTTGCCACTCGTCGGTCAGGATCGGATCCAGCCAGGCGTTGTAAGGTCCGTCGCCTATCGTGTTGTCGTAGAGATAAGGCACTGATTCATGCAGATCGTGAAGCACCTGTGCTTTCCAGCCGGTGAAGATGTTCAGCACGTTTCGCGTTAGCTTGAGAGATAACCCGATCGCGTCACGATTGTTGTCGTGAGCGACGTAGTGGCCCCAGTAAATCAGGCGTGGCCAGTTTTCCCCGGGGTGCGCGAGATGCCAGTTATAAACATCCACCATGCGGTCGCGTCCATCCACTTCGACCACCGGCGTTATCAGCGTGACCACGTTATCGCGTATCGACTTCACATACGCGCTGTCATCCACGGCGAGGCGGTAAGCGAGTTCCATCAACGCGGTCGGCGATCCGGTCTCGGTGGAATGGATGGTTCCGGTGATGTAATAGATTGGAAAAGAAGCGGCCACGATCTTGTCGGCTTCATCGTCGTTTAGATTGATGGTGCGCGGGTCGGCAAGCTTCGCGAGCCGGCCACGGTTCTCATCGAGACGCGCGAGCAGTTGTTCTGAAGCAATCGCCACCGCGATCATCTCGCGGCCTTCCTCCGTGGTGCCGATTGAATAAACTTTTACGCGCGGAGAAGCTTTCTCGAGCATCCGCATGTAACGATAAATCTCTTCGGAGTAAGGCAGCTTGTTGGGCGCGCCGGCGACGTCGCCAAGCACCGACTTCGGCGTCGGCACATTCGGCGAAGCGGGCAAGTAATCCGTAAGCGGAGAATTGAAGAAAGGCTCGGTCGTGTATTCGCGTATTTTCCTGGTGTAATCCTCATCGATCGGTTGATTAGGATCGCGCGCCGGTTTCACCTGGGCAGTTACGGCGATAGCGGTGGTCATGAGCAGCAGCGTCGGTAGCAAACTGCGACAGAATGAACGAATCATCCGAGTTTTCCTCACTTGAGAAGGCACGTGGAATTTTTACGAGGGAGCAAAAGCTTTTAAGCTATACGGCGATTCAAGTCAACTTTTGCTACACGGTGCCGATTACAAGGCCGTTAGCCCGACCGTCAGGGAGGGTTTTTTCCCTTTACCCTCAAGCCCTCTCTGACGGTCGGGCGACTGCCCCGCCCCGGCGTCGCCTTGGTGGCAACGCACCTTCAGGACATCACCAGCGTTTGAAGGAATGATGATGCGTAACTAGAATTGGAAACCAAACACTACGAACAAATGTCAGACCAGGAAATCAAGGCTCCGGTTCCAGCCGCACAACCGCCCGACGATCAGTCGCTCGTGAAAATCGAGCGTCTCAGCAAGGCGGCTGGTGGTATGGGTTCCATCCTCGCCACCGCTAAAACTACCTGGAACGAAATGGGTGTCAGTCGCGGCGTGCGGACGCTGCTCAAACTTAATCAAAAAGGCGGTTTCGATTGCCCCGGGTGCGCCTGGCCGGAACCCGACGACGAACGTTCACACGCCGAGTTTTGTGAGGAAGGCGCCAAGCATGTCGCCGATGAGGCCACTACCAAACGGCTCAGCACTGAGTTTTTCCGGCGTTGGAGCTTAGTCGATCTCGCTTCGCAGACTGATCACTGGCTGGGCAAACAAGGGCGGCTGACTCAGCCAATGGTTCTGCGCCGCGATGCTACTCACTACGAACCCATTGGTTGGGATGAGGCGTTTGCGCTAATCGCCGACGAGCTGAACTCACTCGCGAGTCCCGACGAAGCAATCTTCTACACCTCGGGTCGAACGAGTAACGAGGCGGCGTTTCTCTATCAACTGTTCGTCCGCCAGTTTGGCACCAACAATCTCCCCGACTGCTCAAATATGTGCCACGAATCGAGCGGCTCGGCGCTCGGTGAAACCATCGGCGTTGGGAAAGGCACCGTGACGCTGGAAGATTTCAATGAGGCCGAAGCGATCTTCGTCATCGGACAAAATCCGGGCACGAATCACCCGCGAATGTTGACGGCGTTGCAGAAGGCCAAACGGAACGGTTGCAAGCTGGTGCATATAAACCCGCTACCCGAAGTGGGTATGACTCGCTTCAAGCATCCGCAGGACGTGCTGGGTTTGTTAGGCAAGGGAACGACGCTCGCCGATCTGTTTCTTCAGGTACGCATCAACGGCGATGTCGCGCTGTTGCAGGGAATGCTCAAGGGGGTCTTTGAAGCTGAGCGCCTCCGTCCCGGTGAAGTGCTGGATCGAGCATTCATTGAAAACTACACCAGTGGCCTCGACACGCTCGCGCTCGCAATCGAGAGCGTTTCCTGGGCCGACGTCGTTGAGCAGTCAGGCATTTCGCAAACACAGATCGAGGAAGCGGCGCAGATCTTTATCCAGTCAGAACGCACGATTTTTTGCTGGGCGATGGGATTGACGCAACACAAAAACGCCGTGGCGAACATTCAGGAAATCGTGAACCTGATGCTGTTGCGAGGTCAGGTTGGCAAGCCCGGCGCCGGCTTTTGCCCGGTGAGGGGACACAGCAACGTGCAAGGCGATCGCACCATGGGAATTTGGGAGCGCCCGACTGATGCGTTTCTCGATCAGCTCGGCGCCGAGTTTAACTTTGAGCCACCGCGAGGCCATGGCTTCGACACGGTCGATGCAATCAAGGCAATGCACGAGGGAAAGGCGCGCGTGTTTTTTGCCCTTGGCGGAAATTTTCTTTCAGCCACACCTGACACCGAGTACACCGCTGCGGCACTCCGGCGTTGTAGTTTGACCGTTCAGGTTTCCACCAAACTTAACCGCGCGCATTTGATTACCGGAAAGCAGGCATTGATTCTCCCGTGCCTGGGTCGCACGGAAATTGATGAGCAGGCGGCAGGAGTCCAATTTGTAACTACCGAAAACTCGATGGCAGTGGTGCAGGCGTCGCAAGGCTTCCTCGCTCCGGCTTCTGAACAGCTTTTGAGTGAGCCGGCAATCGTCGCGCGCCTCGCTATTGCAACCTTGGGCGCGCGCTCAAACGTCGACTGGCAAGCGTTATCCGCAGATTATGATTTGATTCGCGAACACATCGCCCGTGTTGTTCCAGGTTTCGACGATTACAACGCGCGCGTGCGGCACCCGGGTGGTTTTCATTTACCCAGTGCGCCGCGCGAACGAATTTTCAATACGCCGAGCGGCCGGGCAATCTTCACAGTTCACCCCTTACCGCGCCATGAGCTCGCCGCGGATCAATATTTGATGATGACGATACGCAGTCACGATCAGTTCAACACCTCGATCTATGGATTGGATGATCGCTACCGCGGAATTTACAACGGGCGGCGCGTCGTATTTCTAAATGCTGACGACATTCATGCCGCCGGTCTAGAACAAGGCGAAACAGTTGATCTGGTGAGCCATTTTGAAGGCGAAGAACGCGTGGCGCACAATTTTACCGTAGTGCCGTACAGCATTCCGCGGCGTTGTGCCGCTACTTATTTCCCGGAGACGAACGTGCTGGTTCCGATTCGAAGTGTGGCCGATAAGAGCAACACGCCCGCTTCGAAGTCAGTGGTGATTAGCATTCGATCTCGAAGTGAGGGGTAGTGTCCTTTGAATTCTCGGTCCAAGCTCAGTGTTCTTTGTGCCTCTGTGGTAATCATTTTATTGCCAGTTTATTCACCACAGAGGCACAGAGTGCACAGAGCTTTCACAGAGAGAACTTAATGAGGAGATTGCCAGGCGGGCTTGCCACCGCTGCCTGAAGTACTGACAACTAATTGCATATGACTTTTCAGCTGGAACAAATCGAAGCCACTTCAAAAGCTGAGCTTTATGCCAATCTGGCGGGGCAACTTCGCAGTTTGCTTGAAGGCGAGCGCGATCTGATCGCGAACGCGGCAAACTTTGCAGCCGTGCTCTACCACGCATTACCCGATCTGAATTGGGCTGGCTTTTATTTCAAGCAAGGCGAGGAACTGGTGTTAGGCCCATTCCAGGGCCAGCCGGCCTGCGTGCGCATTCCCATAGGAAAAGGCGTTTGCGGCACAGCTGCTCAACAACGGCAGACTTTGCTCGTAGACGACGTACACGACTTTCCCGGACACATCGCCTGCGATAGCGCGTCTAACTCAGAAATTGTCGTTCCGCTGGTGAGCGGTGAGGAGTTGATCGGCGTGCTCGATCTCGATAGTCCAACGCTTCGGCGGTTTGACGACGATGACGCACGCGGGTTGAATGGGCTGGTAAATATTTTTCTTGCGAGTTGGGAGTACCGCCGTTAGGCGGGCTTTGCTCTTAAGAACTTGAACGACCGGCCTAAAGGCAGTACTCCAAACAAGAAGGCAAGCAATGATTACGATTCGAAAAGCAGAAGATCGCGGCCATTTCGATTTCGGTTGGCTTAACACTTATCACACATTTTCGTTCGGCGATTATTACGATCCGAAACACACACGCTTCGGAACGCTGCGAGTAATTAACGAAGACTTTGTGCAACCGGGCCACGGATTTCCCACCCACGGCCACCGCGACATGGAAATCGTTACTTACATTCTCGAGGGCGCACTACAGCACCGTGACAGTATGGGCACCGGATCGATAATTCGTCGCGGTGATGCTCAGCGCATGAGCGCGGGCACGGGCGTCACACACAGCGAAGCCAATCCTTCGAGCGATGAGCCAGTCCATCTTTTGCAAATCTGGATTTTCCCTCGTGAGCAGGGGACACAGCCCGATTATGAAGAAAAGAAATTTTCCGACGACGACAAGCACAACCGTCTGCGATTAATTGTTTCGCCTGACGGCAGCGACGGTTCGGTACGCATTCATCAAGACGCAAAAATTTTTGCGTCACTGCTGGACCCGGGTCAACAAGTGGAGCATGCTCTGGCAGACGGCCGCGATGCCTGGTTGCAAATCGCAGCCGGTTCGGTGAGTGTAAACGACAGTCCGCTCGAGCAGGGCGACGGCGCCGGTATTCGTAAGGAGTCGAAAATTACGATCACTGCGACGGAGGCGGCGGAGATCTTGTTGTTTGATTTAGGTTAACTCTTCGAAGTTGGAAGTGGAGGCCAAACAATGGAAACGATGGAAGTCACGAGAGTGACGATTGACGAAATACAATCGCGAATGGAGCGCGGCGAAGAATTCACTTTCGTCGACGCGCGCAATCCGCAGGCATGGGCCGACGCTGATAAGAAGTTGCCGCACGCTGTGCGTGTCCCGGCTGCAGAGGTCGAACAGCATCTGGCGGAGATACCGCACGATCGCACAGTAATTACGTATTGCACTTGTCCTCATGAAGCTTCAAGTGCTGAGGTGGCCCAGAAACTTGTTGCCAAAGGCTACAAGAACGTCCATCCGCTTTTCGTAGGTTTCGACGCCTGGCAAAAGGCGGGTCTACCGCTCGACCCCAAATAATATGACTACACAAAACCCGAATGAAGTGCTGGCAGCCTGGGAAACATCTGCCCAGTACTGGAGCAAATACCAGCACCTCGTCGAAATGATGTTCGCACCAATGTCGCGCGTGCTGATCGAAGAGGCCGGCATTGGCCCGGGCCAGTCCGTGCTGGACATTGGAGGCGGCAGCGGCGAGCCGTCGCTGACAATCGCAGCGATGGTTGGCGAGCTTGGGTCCGTGAGTTATACGGATCCGGTGGCTGGCATGGTCAACGCTGCGAGCGCGGAAGCAACGCGCCGAAAATGCAGCAATATTCGCTTCCAGCAGTCGGGTGTTGAAAAACTGCCGTTTACCGACGGTTCGTTTGACGTGGTCGTGAGCCGGTTGTCTGCGATGTTTTTTGCCGATGCTAACGGCGGTCTAGGGGAGATGTTGCGGGTTGCGAAACCGGGAGGCTGCGTTGCGTTGTTGGTTTGGTCAGGCCGTCAAACAAATCCTTTTTTCACTGCGGTGAGCGACGTGCTCGATCGATTTATAACTCCGGAAACGGAACCTGAAGACGCGCCCACTGCCTTCCGCTTTGCCCCGCCCGGCAAGCTGGCGAAACTTTTAAGAAAGGCGGGGGGACACTCCATCACCGAACGCACTTTCCAGTTTCCCATCGAAGCGCCTATCGATGTCGATCAATTTTGGCTTTTGCGAACTGAGATGTCAGACAGTTTTCGGAAGAAACTCGCGGCCCTTGTACCCGATCAGGTGGCGGCGATTAAGTATGCAGTGCAAAAGAATGTCGCTCGGTATTTCAAAACTGGCAGCATGAGTTTTCCCGCTGAAGTCTTGATTGTGACGGGCCGTAAAGGTTCGTAGCTCACCCCCCAGGCTCATAACTGTTTGGAGGGGGTGACCTGTCACCGCTTTCTCTTCATGGGGGCTTGACGCCGCGTTCTCACTTGAGAATCAACCCGCCATCGGCTGCAACAGGTCGCAGCCTCCAAAAGCGGTGACAGGTCACCGCACTCCAAATCCATTTAGCGAGTAGTCGCTTCAGGAATCGATAGCGCGCTTTCGGCACTGGTTTTTGTAAGCGCCCAGAGCAGCGGCAAAAATGCGAGGTACATCACCGCGCCACGCAGCCAGCTGAGTCGTTGCCAACGTCTGCCTCGCGCCAGCCATTCAGCGGTGGGCACTGTTGATTGCGGGCTGTGTGCGAATAGAACCAGCTCAGGGATAAAGTAAAAAAATGAGACAAACAAAACGACAACATAGATGGCAAAGCTAAGCGCGATTAGTTTGCGGCGCGCAGCGGATTGCCAATTGACAACGAGCGAAGCGACCAAAGCAAGAATGAGCAGCGGATGAATGAGCATCCAGAATACGCTTTCATGCAGGGCGTAGGGTCCATTCACGATGACCGCGGAAGCAGGCAGATCGGACAGGTAAACGGGGAAGTACACGAGGTGTGAATAGGTGATAGCACCGAGCACCGTTGCCCAGAAGATGATTGCCACCATCAGCGCGAAGGTGCCGAGATTACGTGTGAGCATATGAAGCCTCCAATTACCATCGACTACCTGTGCGCGAGATAGTATCACACTAGTTTTTACTGGGACCGCGGGCGTCCCGCCCGCAATGAGTGCAGCGCGAACGAGTGTTTTGAAGATCGTCGCCTTACGGCGTTGCGGGCGGGACGCCCGCGGTCCCAGTCAGCAAGGTTGCCAATGACGCGCGAACGAGTGTTTTGAGGATCGTCGCCTTACGGCGCGTTGCGGGCGGGACGCCCGCGGTCCCAGTCAGCAAGGTTGCCAATGACGCGCGAACGAGTGTTTTGAGGATCGTCGCCTTACGGCGCGTTGCGGGCGGGAC
>Ga0070682_100000059_pt1 | contig 106643 bp, 88 predicted proteins | sample KBSC63LmetaG_FD_64668 | JGI IMG/M metagenome (GOLD analysis project Ga0070682, IMG submission 64668) | Corn rhizosphere microbial communities from Kellogg Biological Station, Michigan, USA - KBS C6-3L metaG | ecosystem: Host-associated > Plants > Roots > Rhizosphere | place: USA: Michigan...
AAAGTCGTGCGCAAGTTCACCTCGCACGTGCTTTCCAGGTAAAACGCCTCCCGCCGATCATTCAAATATTCGTCGAGCTTACTGCCTATGGAGTGCGGTGACTTGTCACCGCTTTCCTCGTCGCGACCTAACCATCCTTAGCTTCGATCAACCAACCGCGGCGTCAAGCCGTCGCGAAAACAAAGCGGTGACAGGTCACCGCACTCCAAAGTCGTGCGCAAGTTCACCTCGCACGTGCTTTCCAGGTAAAACGCCTCCCGCCGATCATTCAAATATTCGTCTAGCTTGCTGCCTATGGAGTGCGGTGACTTGTCACCGCTTTCCTCGTCGCGACCGATCGCGACGATCCTTAGCAAACCGCGGCGTCAAGCCGTCGCGAAAACAAAGCGGTGACAAGTCACCGCACTCCAAAGTCATGCAAGTTCACCTGGCGCGTGCTATCGTCCCGCTTACTGCCTGCTATCGGTCCTACACCACGAACTGTTTGTAATGGTCGTAGCGTTCGAGAATGTTGTTGACGTAGTTCACGGGTTCGAGGCCGCGGCAGAAGCCAAACTTCACCACCTCATCGCTTGAGTACTGCTGAGTTGATTTCTGCAGCAACCAGTAAGACACATCCGCCCATTTCTGCGGATCGCCACCGTACTTCTCCGTCAGCCGTTGCGCGTCCTCGACGTGGCCCGCGCCGCAGTTGTACGAAGCGAGAATAAACTTGAGCCGTTCGTTCTCGTCGGGGATGCGTTTGGCCCAGTAGTCCTGCAACCACTTCAAAAACTTAACCGCGCCCTGCACGTTGTCCGCCGGGTCGAGCGCGTTCGTGACGCCAAACTCGCGCGCCGTCGCCGGCATCAGTTGCAGCAGACCGGTGGCGCCCGCCCACGAGCGCGCCTCCGGTTTGAATCGCGACTCCTGAAATGCCTGCGACGCCAGCAGTCGCCAGTCCCAACCAAGCTCGCCGGCGTATTGTTTGATCAAAGCATCGTACGCGCAGAGCTTGCCGGTAGTTGAAGTCAGGTATTCGCTCTGCACGCGTTCGAGGTAGCGTCGCCGATCGATGAAATACTTGCGATAAAGATTATCGAATAGGGGTCCGTTCTTTTTTTCTTCAATCCAGCGATTGAGCTCGGCAAGCAATTCCGGCGAAAGTTTTCGCAGCGCCCAGGCGACGCCGCGCGATTGTCCCAGAACGGGCCGCACCTTCAGGTTCTTGAATTCCGCCTCCTTCAAATCGGCGAGGTTCTTCTGCATTACTGTGAACTCAACTTCGCCGCGCGCCACCTTCTGAGCCAGGGTCTCATCCTGAATCTTCTCGCCCATCTCAACCACGTGAATGTCGCCGGAAATTTCATCGGATAACTCGACAAGCGTCGGGCGGTAGGCGGACTTTTCCGGCAGACTCACGGTGCGGCCGGCCAGCTGCGCGGCCCTGGTTACGAGGCGCGCCTGAATATCAATCTCAGGAAGTGGATCAGCCGGTCCGGCACCGAGCGCTTTTTCAGTCCCTTCACCGGCAGCCGAAGGCGGCGCGCCTTGTTGGACCAGCACCGGCTCGGTGCGGTAGAGCGCGCGCGTGAATGAGACGGGAGCTTGCTCTTCGATCGCCGCCGTCGGGCCGGACGGTGGCATCAGGCGGGCGGCGGCTATGTCGCCCTCACCACTGTTGAGCAAAGGGAACAGGCTTTTGGGATCGGTAACTACAACCATCTTGAGCTCGACTCCAAGGTCTTTGGCAAACGCCTGGAGCAGTTCGTATTCGTAGCCCAACGGTTGTCCCTGGTAGATGAAGTAGGTGGTCGAATTGTAAGGAGCAAGCACGACGAGATAGCCGCGTTCCCGGATTTGGGCCAGGTCGCGACTGATGGGCGGGCCGAGGGTGAGATTCGTGCTGCGATCGATCTTGTCCACGGCTGCGAGGGAAGACGGCTTACGTTTACACGAGGAAATCAGAAGTAGGAAAAGGAGGATAGTGACGTACACACGCTTTGACTGGTTAGGTTGCATGGAACACACCTGTGGAACGTTCGGGACGGGCACTAAGTGATGGGGGGGTTGTAGAGGGAAGAATCGTTTTTTAGGTCAGATTGAGGAGGAAGTCAATGTCCGAAAGTACGCGGCAGTGAGTTCTGTGAATGACTTTGGAGTGCGGTGACCTGTCACCGCTTTGATTTCGCGGCGGCTCGGCGCCGCCGGGTTTGTGATCACCTAAGAATGGTCGCGACAGGTCGCGACGAGGAAAGCGGTGACAAGTCACCGCACTCCAAAGGAGTTGATTCGCGGCCATGTTAATGAATCAGCGTGGGACGCGTTTATGCTCTCGGGACTGCGAATGCACTCCGTTAACAGATGCAGAACCTTTTAATCGAGACGCGCGGGTTGACGCGACGCTTTGGCAATCAACTCGCCGTCGACGATCTCAACCTGCAGGCGCCCGCGGCAGGCGTCTACGGCTTTCTTGGACCAAACGGTGCCGGCAAGACGACCGCTATTCGTATGCTGCTTGGTCTGCTTCGACCAGACGCAGGTGAAGTCCATCTATTCAACGCGCCGCTCGTCGGGAATCGCGCCTCATTGATGGGTCAGGTCGGGGCCCTCGTCGAAGCGCCGTCACTATATCCACACCTTACTGGCCGCGAGAATCTGGAAGTCACCCGACGCATGCTCGGTGCGCCGGGCCCGTTAATTGATCGCGCGCTCGAGATCGTGAAACTTACCGGGGACGCACACCGCCGCGTGCGCGAGTACTCGCTCGGCATGCGCCAGCGTCTGGGGCTTGGTCTGGCGTTACTAAATAAGCCCGAGTTGCTGATTCTCGACGAACCAACAAACGGACTCGACCCGGCCGGGATTCACGAGATGCGCGACCTGTTACGCCGCTTGCCGGCGGAGTTTGGCGTCACAGTCTTTCTTTCCAGCCATCTGCTCAGCGAGGTGGAACAAATCGCGAGTCACATCGGCATCATTCACCAGGGCCGTCTATTGTTTCAGGGGACTTTGTCGGAACTGCAGCAACAACACCGCGCGCAGTTAATCGTTGGAGTGAACCAAACCGAACAGGCGATCGGACGTCTAACTGCGGCGGGTTGGAAGGCGGAACGCGGCGATGATGGTTTACTGAACGTCTCAGCACACACGGCGGCGGATGCAGCTAAAGTCAATGAGCTATTGGTGAGCGCCGGTTGCGAAGTTTTTCATCTTGCGTCGGCGCCGGTGTCGCTTGAAGACATTTTTCTGAAACTCACTTCAGGACGTGGTCAAGGTCAAAGCACTAGTGATAACCAGGACACTCGCATGGCGTGAGCTGCTGTGACGGCGCCCTCCATGACTGTCGGGCTACGGCACCGTCGTGGCGCGTGTGCTCGTTAGCAGTCGTGGCTCGGTGCAGTGGCCCGACAGTCATGGAGGGCTCGTAGATCCAACCTCAACGCCGCAAGGAAGCCGGGCTGCGTAGTCGGTGCCTAAGGAGAACGCATGATGTCGATGTTCCGCGTGTTACACGCTGAGTTGTTGAAGTTGAAACGCACGCTCGCGTTTCGTGTGATCTTTGTCCTGCCGTTGCTGGTAGCGTTGTTGCAGTTCTTTGCTCTCATAAGATCGCGGAAGGTTGGAGCAGACTTAAAGCTCTGGGAAGCACTGCCGACAAACGTGTTTCAGATTTGGGCGGTCTTCATGATGCCGCTACTGATCACGCTCGTGACTGCGCTGCTCAACGGCATCGAGCACAGTGACAGGCAATGGAAACATCTGCTGGCACTCCCGGTGCCACGTCACACCGTTTACCTCGCGAAGTTTGTGGTGGCCAACGTGCTGATCGCGATAAGCACGTTGTTCCTTTGCGTGTTGACGGTGCTGGTAGGAGTCGTTGCGACGCAGGTACGGCCGGAACTCGGGAGCGGTGCGCCGATCGCGTTCGTCTGGATCGCGAAACTCGGAGTATTAATCTGGCTGGCTTCGTGGCTCATCATCGCGATTCACACCTGGGTGAGTATTCGCTGGTCGGGCTTTGCGATTGCGCTCGGAACCGGCATCGGCGGGGTGTTCTTTGCACTGTTTGCAGCGAGTGCATCGCCGGGTAAGTATTATCCCTGGTTACTGCCGTTCAATATTTTCATGCCGGAGAGATTCAACGTGGCGATCGTGTTGGGTGTGATGGGCGGTCTGGTCGCGGCAGTAGTGGGGTGTGCGGAGTTTGTTCGACGCGACGTGGCTTAAAAAACGGGGGAAGAGAGTAAAAGGGGAAGGGAAAGCAGAAGGCAGAAGGCAGAAGGCAGCGGGCAGAAAGCAAAAGGCGCTGGCTTCACAGTCTCAAGTTCAGAATTCAAGATTCAGAATTCAAGATTCAGAATTCAAATTTCAAATCCGCAATTCGCAATCCGAACTCCGCAATTCATCGGCCGCCTTCGCTTAGACACAGGTCCGTTGCGTTTTCGTAAACCACTTTCCATGTGCCGCCAACCCGGCGATAAATGTGATAGCCGCCGTCAGTAACGCCCGTATAGCTGGTCACGATCTCCGCGGTGCCGTCTCGTTCGATGTCGATGTAGTCGATCAATGATTCTTCACCGGAATTGTAAACGTCGCTCTTCGGAAAATAACGGTAATTCGAGAATGCGGTTTGGTAGTTCGCGCCTTCGCCCTCCGCAATTAAGAAGAGGTAACGGGGCGGGCGACTCGTATCCGTTTGCGGCACGCTGAAGGTTCCCACCAGCTCGGCACGATTGTCGCCATCAACGTCAATCGCCGTCAGATTCACGGTTTCCATTTTAGTCAACTGCGCGGGCGTTAAACCCGTGTTAGCGAACGCCAGTCTTGCCAGCCCCGCGGCAGCCGCGCGTTCATCTGCTGAGGGCGCGCGCCGCCAAATCTCACTACGCGCAACCATGTCGGAGGTGGTTGCCAACCCCTGCACGCGACCGTGAATGCGGGCGATGCCGAGCGAGCCGGTATTGAAGGGTCCGATGCCGTAGATCAGATCGTTGCAACCTAATCCGGTTTCGGTGAGGTTGAGCGTTCCCGCCGCGCCGCCACCAAAGACGACGAAAAACTTACGGCCTCGCGGCAGATACTTTTTTATGAAGGCCGCAGCGTCGTGATTCTTCACGCCGCCGGGCGCTTTGAACTGGCCCTGATCGAATATCGCAATCGCCTCGAGACGCGGTTCGGGCGGGCCTTCGGTCCTCGCGGTCATCAGGATCAGAGGTCCGTCCTGGCCGAAGGTTGTGATCAGGTTGAGAAGTAAGATGGCCGTGACAGTCAAGAGTCTCATGGTTAATAACTAGTGATGAGTTATGAGTGAAGAGCAGGGGGAATGGACAAAGGGCAATTGGCGAACAGTTTCCCTTCCACTTGAACCCTGACCCCGGCCTCCCGTTACTCATCACTCATTACTCGTCTTTCTTGTTCGATGTCCTTTTTCAAAAAGAATAGCGTGTGCCCTTCGCTGACGTTCGGCAACTCGCCAAAGACCTGGTAGCCGAGGCCCTGGTAAAACGGAAGCGCCTGAAAGCTGGCGGTTTCCAGATAAAACAATGGATGACCATGCTCGAGCCCATAACTTTCGATCGCATTCATCAGTTCTGAACCATGACCCTGGCCTCTGTAGTTCTGGTCGACCCAAAGCACGTCGATGTGCATGAAGCGACCCCAGAGCATGCCTTGTACTCCACCGATAAGTTGCTTCTGTTCATCGCGAAGAAAGTAAGCGACAGTGCGTGGACGTTCGTTGCCGGTTTTCTCGTGATTGAAGCTGCGCACACCCTCGAAGAGCAGGCGAGAGTGTTCGGCATTCGGTGGATCGGCTAATTCGAGTGTCGGGTTCATAGCGGAGTAAATGGTAAGGGAGCAGACAGCAAACAGTAAACAGCAAAGAGCCGGCAAGGATATTGCCGCGCCGCTTGCTGTTAACCGTCTGCTGCTTACTGCTAACTGCTTACTGCTTACTCTTGCTACGGTCTGTTGAGGATGCCGCCGAGAATCCCGCCGAGGCCGGAATTACTGCCGTTGCGACGCTGATTGCCGTTTCGCGAGTATTGCTGAAAGCCCTGGTCGTAGCCCTGAACGAAACCCTGGCGATAGGCTTGCGATGACGCGTCCTTGAAGAAGTGCGAACGCTGCGGGTCGTAACTTTGATTGCGCTGGCCGTCGCTGGCGCCGGTGTTCAGTCCCTGCTGGTAGCCGCGATTGACTTCATTCTGATCATAGCCGCCGTTGTTGCCATACCCGCCATTGCCATAGCCGCGGTTGCCGTACTGATCGTTGTTGCCGTAGCGGCCGTTGTTGCGATTGCGATCCCGATCGCGACGCCAGTCACCCTGGTTGTTACCCGCGCGCGCATCGCGACGAGCCTGCTGTTGCCGGCGTTTCCACTCGCGTCTTCGCGCGTTCTGATCGCGGTCGTCGTTGTTGTTGCGTTCGTAATAGCGATCATCATTGCGGTCCTGGGCTTGAGCGGAATTGCTCATTGCCGTACCTACGGCAAAAACAAATGCGAGTGACAAAAGAGCCCCGCTTATCCCTTTTCCAAAATTTTTCATGTTGTAGTGATCTCCCTTGACTCAGCTATGGCAATTAGGTGGCCTGAGTCGAGATCGTCTGAATTGTTGGGATTAACTGACAGGGCGTTCGAACTAGCACGCATATAGTGCAAAGACGCGCGCAGGTGAGTAAGTAGGAGTAGATAAACAGTGAACAGCCGGCAAGGAACTGGTGGAGTGGCATTCAAAGAATGCGGGCGAGACGCCCGCGGTCCCAGTAATGCGGTCCCAGTAATAAAGAGATGCGTGCGTTCGGAGCTAACGAACTGGGCTTGGCTGTTTACTGCCCACTGTTCACTGTCCACTGCTTCGGCTGTTTGCTGTTTGCTGTCTGCTGTTTGCTATTATGACCCCATGACAACACAAACTGAGACGATGACCGGAGAAGAGATTGTTGAGCTCTGCCGGCGACACACACTCTTTGAATGGTCGGCGCAGGCCGCGGTCGATCCGATTCCGGTGGCGCGCGCGAAGGGCATTCACTTTTGGACGCCCGAAGGCAAGCGTTACATCGACTTCAACAGTCAGCTGATGTGCGTCAACATCGGGCACGGCGACGAACGGGTGGTGCGCGCGATCCAGGAGCAGGCTGCAGTGCTTCCGTATGCTAATCCGTTTATGGCAACTGAAGTGCGCGCGCGTCTCAGCGTGAAGCTTGCGGAGCTGACGCCCGGCGACATTAACGCGTTCTTCTTCACTAACGGGGGAGCCGAAGCTAACGAGAACGCGATTCGCATCGCGCGCATGTACACCGGTCGTCATAAGATCGGTGCGCGCTATCGTTCGTATCACGGCGGCACCGCAGGCGCGCTTACGCTGACCGGCGATCCGCGCCGATGGGCTGCGGAGCCTGGCATAGCCGGTGTGTTTCGTATTCCTGATTTCTATCACGGCGTGCAGCGGGGGTTCGATACGGCCGAAGATGCGTTGATGCGGACCGAAGAAGTGCTGGAACTCGAAGGAGCGAAGACTGTAGCCGCGATCATCGTTGAGCCGGTCGTGGGCACTAATGGCGTGCTGATTCCGCCTGACGGATACATGCAGGGCTTACGCGCGCTCTGCGACAAGTACGGCATTCTGCTGATTGCCGATGAAGTGATGGCCGGATTCGGGCGAACCGGCGAATGGTTCTCGGTCGATCACTGGAAGGTGGAGCCGGATCTGATTTCAATGGCCAAGGGACTCACGAGTGCCTATGTGCAACTCGGCGCGGTGGGCATGCGCCGCCAGATTGCCGACCACTTCGAGAAGAACGTTTTCTATGGTGGACTGACTTACAACAGCCATCCGCTCGCCTGCGCGGCCGCGCTGGCGACGATCGCAGTCTATGAAGAGGATAACTTGATCGAGAATGCGCGACGCATGGGCAAGGTGATGAAGGAACTGTTTGCCGACCTGGAGAGTCGTCATCCATCGTTCGGCACCGCGCGGAACATCGGGCTCTTCGGGATTGTTGAGTTAGTGAGAAACAAAGAAACGCGTGAGCCGATGGCGCCGTTCAATGGCACCTCGCCGGAGATGCAGGCGCTCGGCAAGTTTTTCCGGCAGGAGGGACTTTACACCCTCGTGCGTTGGAATACGTTCTTTACGAACCCTCCGCTGACGATCACGGAAGAGCAGCTGCGCGAGGCGTTCGCGATTATCGACAAGGGACTTGAGATCACCGATCAGGGGTGTGAATAAGTTTCAAGTTTCAAGTCCGGCCTAACTCGTAACGCAAACTGTCAGTTTGCGTAGACTGTGAACCCATCCAACGATCGCAAACTAACAATTTGCGTAACAGGTGAGTGGCATTTAAGGCTTACGCAAACTAACAGTTTGCCCGGTCAGCGACCGGCGGCCTTTGCATTTCCTACTACATGAGACTCATCAAGAACGATGTTGTCCGGATCAATCGACACCATCGTGGGCGTGCCTTCGAGTTGGAAATGTTCTGTAGTGTCTTTGTTCGTAGGCTTAATCAGAAACCGCTGACGACCGGCGACCGTGACGATTTCAATTGGCAAGCCGTTGGGAAAAGCGGGCTCGCGCTGCAGTTGTTTCAGCCTCAATTCCACTTTGCTCGTTTGGGCATTCCATCTCCAGGCAAGCTGGTAGTCAGGATGTCCCGCGCCGTAGATCCAGCGCGCGAAAAAATCCTTCAAGCTTTTTCCTGAACTGGTCTCGAGCGCCGCGCGCAAATCTTCACTGGTAGCGGTCGCATTTTTGTGAGCTTCGTAGTAGGCGCGAATGCCGCGGAAGAATGCTTCGTCGCCGAGCTCGGCGCGTAGCATGTGCAAGACCCAGGCGCCCTTTTGATAGTTGTTCGCGTTGAGTAGTTTGAACAAGTCCTCAGTGTCAGGGTCGTGAATCGGCGACCGTCGCTTTCGCTCGTAGTCGAAATACGTATCAGCTTCCTGCTTCATATACCGACGGAAAGCCGCCTCGCCTTCATGACGCTGGATGAAAAGGCCTGCGAAATAGTCGGCGAACCCTTCGCTCAACCACAAATCAGACCAGGTAGATTCCGTAACTGAGTCGCCAAACCACTGGTGTGCAATTTCGTGGGCCACCACGTCACGAAGCCCGACCGGTATGTGGAAGGTCGGGCTGAGGTCTTCTGATTTGCGGCTCAACAGACCGCTTGGAAAAACTATGGCGCTCGAATTCTCCATACCACCGAAGCGCGTTGCCCCAATTATGAGGGCCAGCTTTTCGTAGGGATACGGCGCGACTAATTCACCAAAGAATTTCAGCGCCGGAGTCGCAGGCCCAAAGCCCTGCATCGCCGCGGGCCTGTCAGGCTGGGGAACGTAATACGAAAGCGACGGAACCCCGTGAGCGGGAAATTCCAAATGCGCGAAGTCCCCGGCGGCGATGATCATGCAATAGGGTGGAATGGGCGCCGTTTCGGTATAGGTCCAGGTGCGCGTCATCCCGGGACTACTCTCGACGCGATCGAGTTTGCCGTTGGCGACGACTTCGTTTTGCGCCGGTGCGGTGATGGAAAAAGTAACCGTAGCCTTTGCCGATGGGTGATCGAATGAGGGAATCCAGTGATGCACCCGGTTGGGCCAGTTGTCTCCGACGGCTGAAGGCTTACCGGCTTTGTCCAGCGAGAGAATCAACCCGTCCTTTGGCTTGCCGTGGTAGGTGACTGCTACGAGGACAGTCGTGTTGCGAGGCGCGCGATTCTCAAGTTTGATATTGAGCAGCCCATTGCCGCGCTGGTATGACGCGACATGGCCGTCAAGTGTAACCGCGTCGATTGGCATATCGCCGAAATCAAGATCGATGTTCGAGAGGGAATCCTTCAACGAGACGATTGTGATTTCAGCTTTCGCCGAAGTGATTTCGGTTAGGTTGTTGTTGAATGTTAGAGAGACACGATAGTTTGTCGGTCGCCAGCCGTCGAGCAGCCGTTCTGTGCGTGCCGCGAAGCCCGGGGACGTTAAGATGAGGACAGTGGTGATAACAATCACCACGCGTGTTGGGATGTGTTTAGTCATGATATTCAAGCGATTGTACTGGGACCGCGGGCGTCCCGCCCGCGTCCGCCATCGTTTGGTGACTCTTGGGAAGCAGATGCGGGCGGGACGCCCGCGGTCCCAGTAATCGCGGTCCCAGTAATGGCGGTCCCAGTAATGGCGGTACCAGTAATTGCTTCACCTGATTCCAAGGAGCAGCAGCGCTGAGCGATCGTGAACAGTTCGCGTATCTGAGGCTTCCCACTCGCGCAACGGCAACAGTTCATCTTCCGTAAGCGGGCGATTCCCAAGACGCGCCGCCGGTGTCCGCTCAAAAGCCCGATCTGTTAATGCCATATGAGCTTTCCGAACATGCAGTGACCGCGGTTCGCTCAAAGCGGTTTCGGCCGCCTCCGGAGTCGGAAAAAATTCTTCGTAGGCGAGCAGATGCCAGACGGTGGCCGCGCCTTCACCCTCGATGGCGAGAATGCGCAGTAATCCTAATCCGCTTTCAAGCTGAAAAATCAAATCGTCGCCAGGAGTGAATTGATGCGCCATGCAGACACTTAGTTTCAGGTTTCAAGTTCCAAGTTTCAAGTCAGCAAACCGGAAACTTGGAACTCGAAACCCGAAACTCGAAACTTGAAACTTAGGTCTGGACTTGAAACTTGGAACGTGAAACTTGAAACTACACCGACATGCGACCGCCCGACTCAACGAGGGACTATTACGAGATTCTCGGCGCTGACGAACGCACGACCGCACCGGAGCTCGAGCGTTTGTATAAGCGCATGGCCGCGATCCGTCATCCGGACAAAGGCGGCAGTGAAGAAGAGATGAAGTCGTTGAACGAAGCATATGGCATTTTGAGAAATAAGGAGGCGCGCCTCGCCTATGACCAACGCCGCCGCAAGCCTCCGAGCGCCTTTGTACCGGTAACAGCGCCAACGGCAAAAGATGTCGGTTTGTTAGGCCAGGGGTTAAGCGCATTCTTCTGTTTGCTCGTCGGATTGTTCCTGCTGCTGCTGGTGCGATTTCAATGGATCTGGTTTCTCTGGCCGTTGGCGATTCTCGCGGTGTTGGTGATCATTTTCGGTATCGTGATGGCTCGTGGCGCGGTGCGCGCTGTGGCGGATAGCTTGCCGGTGACGAACCATTTACGCGCCTATCGCCGTTTGCAAGAGACACTCTTTTGGGGTGCAGTTATCGCGGCAGGTTACGGCGTCTATTTACTGCTGACGACGGTTTGAGAAACTAAGACTTATGAATGTTACCGGACTGGATCTCTTGTTTCTGGAAGTGAACAGCATTGAAGAGTCGCTTTCGTTCTACCACGACTTGCTTGGCTTCGAAATCAACAAACACACACCGGAATCGGAACCACCGATGGCGACACTGCAGGCTGGTAGTCTGAAGATCAAACTCGCGCAGCAACTCGAAACGATGTTGAAGCGAGGCCGTGGCGTAAATTTTTTCCTCGGCGTTGAAGACGTTGACGAGTATCACCGGCAATTGAAGGAACGCGGGGCAGACGTTTGGCCGCCGGCGGACGAAGGCTGGGGCGGACGCTTCATCACGCTGCAAGACCCGGATAAGTATCGTCTGTTTTTTGTGGAGTGGTTAGAGGATGTTCGATAAGCTTTAGCTTGTCGTGTCGCGCGACAAACTGAAGTTTGTCGGACATTTCAACTCGCCAATCGCAGCCCGCCTCTGGTATCCTGTTGCATCCGTAAAACACGCGTCGGAATTGCAATCCAGGTTTCATGAATTACGTCGAAAACCCGCCTAATCCCTGGCTTAGTCACTCGGTTGAGTGGCTTGGCGAGCCACCCGAGGCTAAGCTCGAAGTCTTCGAAGAGACGCAAACGCGACAGATTATCACGCACAACGACAGTCCTGACGTCGGTTTCGATTACACCGTTAACTGTTATCGCGGTTGCATCCACGGCTGTACTTATTGCTTCAGTCGACCGACTCACGAGTATCTCGGTTACGGCGCCGGAACTGACTTCGATCGCAAAATTGTGGTGAAGGTTAATGCACCGGCGTTGTTGCGGAAAGAACTAATGAAACCCTCGTGGAAGGGTGACGAGATTGTTTTCTCGTTCACGTCGGATCCGTACATACCGCTTGAAGCAAACTACAAATTGACGCGTCAGTGTTTGGAAATCTGTGCAGAGTTTCGACAACCGGTTGGCGTGATTACCAAGTCGGCGCTGATTCGCAGAGACATCGATGTCCTGCAACGGCTCGCGAAGGAAGCACGGGTTGGCGTCTTCTTCACTATTCCGTTTACTGATCGTGAAGTTGCGCGAGCGGTCGAGCCTTATGCGCCTTTGCCTGATGCGCGCTTCCATGCGATGGCCGACCTTGCCGACGCCGGCATCACCGTCGGCATCGGCATCGCGCCGGTGATTCCGGGTTTAAGCACCGAGCTGCCGGTGCTGCTGAAGCGCGCCAAGGAAGCGGGTGCGACACTCGCGTTCATAAACATGCTGCGCTTGCCGGGAAGTGTGGCGCCTTATTTTGAGGAAAGGTTGCGCGAGAAGTTGCCAACCAAAGCCGACCGCGTGATCAATCGCATTCTCGAAGCGCGCGGCGGCAAGTTAAATTCAAGTGTGTTCCACGAGCGCATGCAAGGCAAAGGTGAATACTGGGCCGCGACCGAACGGCTCTTCAAGATTCATGTAGAACGCCTCGGCTTCAATCGCACGGACAAGCGTGTGCCGCGAGGCGAGAGCACTTTTCGTCGCCCCACCGCGCAAGCAAGTCTGTTCTAAAACACCTAGCCTCTTGCGGTAGAGGTCACTTTAAAAAATGTCCGACAAACTTCAGTTTGTCGCCAAGACCCGACAAGCTAAAGCTTATCGGACATCAAACTAACCAACTACCACTCTCGCAGTTTTACAGACAATCCCGCGCAGTTTATTTATAATGCCCGCGCCCGTCCCCTACAACTTGAGCACAACCCCAGGAGGCTCATCATGATGCTTGTCCGCCACGTCATTCGGGATAGAGAACCTTATTCAATGAAAGCTTCAGCGACGGTGCAGGACGCCGCTGAGTTCATGGCTGAAAGAAACGTCGGCGCTGTCTGCGTAGTGGACGATGCAGGCAAACTGCTGGGCGTGTTTTCCGAGCGCGACGTTTTGCGACGCGTGGTGGTGAAGCGGCGCGATCCGGAGTCGGTGCGTGTCGGGGACGTGACCAGTGAATTGCGAGCGGTGATCAATTGCGATGAGACTCCACACCAGGCGCTGGAGCGTATGGAAGTGATTGGAACGCGCCACTTGCCGGTCGTGGATGGCGAACGCTGGGTTGGGATGCTGTCAATGCGCGATCTGATGCGAGTTGAGCTGGGCGAACAGGGCGACGAGATCAAGTTGCTTCACGAATACATTCAACATTAAGACGCAGGGGCAAGGGAAGAAGGGTAATGGGGAATGTGGGCAAGGTGTTGCTTCGGGCCCGTGCCGGCAGCAAATTCGGATCAACTCTGCTGATCGTTTCGCTTGTTTCTGTTGGCTGTCAGCATGCGCCGTCAGGTCGCGGCGCCGGCGAAGTTGAGGTTACGGCGCAGACGCCTGGTTCAGGACAATCGCCAGTTAATTTTCGGGTCGAAACGGTTGTTAGCAACCTCGAAGTTCCCTGGTCAATCGTTTGGACACCAGACGGTCGCATGTTGTTTACCGAACGACCGGGACGCGTACGCGTTTATCAGAACGGCGCGCTGGCGTCGAAACCCATCTTCACGGTTCCTGACGTAGCGCCGTCGGGCGAAGGTGGATTGATGAGCCTGGCGCTGCATCCACAGTTCGCAGCGAATCATTTTGTTTATCTTTCCTATGTTTATCGCAGTGATAGTCAGTACGTTCGCGTGGTGCGTTATCGCGAAGATGGTTCCGGATTCACCGACCCGAAAGTAATCATTGAGGGCATTCCCGCGGCGCAATATCACGCCGGATGTAAATTGCGGTTTGGTCCAGACGGCAAGCTCTACATCACGACCGGCGATGCGACGCAAAGGGAGTTAGCGCAACAACTGAGTTCACTGGCCGGAAAGATGTTGCGTTTGAATGATGACGGCTCAATCCCTTCGGACAATCCGTTCGTTAATCAAAAAGATGCGCGGCCGGAAATCTGGTCGTATGGACATCGAAACGCGCAGGGTTTCGACTTCCAACCAGGCACGAACCTGATATTTGAAACCGAGCACGGGCCGAGCGGCTTTGATGGTCCCGGTGGTGGAGATGAAGTGAACATTGTGGAACGGGGAAAGAATTATGGCTGGCCCGTGATTCATCACACGCAAACAGGCGCCGGCATGGAGTCGCCGCTGCTGGAATACACGCCTGCATGTGCGCCCGGAAGCGGGGCCTTCTATCGTGGCGCTGCCTTTCCCGACTTTCGCGGCAACTATTTTTTCGGCTGCTTGCGTGGTGAACGAATAGTGCGTGTAGTCCTCGATGGTCGGCGTGTGTTGACGCAGGAAAACTTGCTGGCCGGGAAATCTGGCCGCATACGTGAAGTAGCTGAAGGGCCGGACGGGTATCTGTATTTTTCGACATCCAACAAAGACGACCGCGGCCATCCTGCTGCCGACGACGATCGCATCATCCGTCTGGTTCCGAATAAGTATTGAAGTGTAGCCGTGATTCATGTTCGACAAACTTCAGTTCGTCGGACATCGCGCAGAGAGAGCAACAATAATGACAAGCACCGAAGCGGTAGGCGTTCAAGCAGACGTTTCTGAGGCGGAATGGCAGATTCGTGTCGAGCTCGCCGCCGCGTACCGTCTCGTCGCGCATTACGGTTGGGACGATCTCATCTTTACGCATCTTTCGGCGCGCGTGCCGGGACCCGAACACCATTTCCTTATCAATCCATATGGAATGATGTTTGAAGAGATCACTGCGTCCAGCCTCGTAAAGATTAACCTCGCTGGCGAGAAGGTCTCAACGTCTCCATATTTTGTGAACCCGGCGGGCTTCACGATTCATAGCGCAGTACACGCCGCGCGGGAGGATGCGCTTTGCGTAATTCACCTGCACACAGACTACGGTATCGCCGTGTCGGCCCAGAAAGAAGGCTTACTCCCGATTTCCCAACAGTCGTTATTCGTGCTTGGATCCCTGGGCTATCACGGTTACGAAGGAGTTGCGCTCAATCCTGATGAGAAAGCGCGACTCGTGGCTGATCTCGGTGACAAGAACAATTTGATCCTGGCGAACCATGGGCTGTTAACGGTTGGACGAACTCCTGCAGAAGCATTTCTCTCGATGTACATTTTGGAGAGTGCATGTCGTATACAAATCCTGGCGCAGGCGCCGGGAGTAAGTCTGCATCTGGTTTCTGATCCGATTGTGGAAGGTGTTGCGTCTCAAATGAACGCGGTGACCGTGGGACAGGGAGCCCAACTCGCGTGGCCCGGGCTATTGAGAAAGCTCGATCGGATCGATCCTTCGTTTCGAACTTAGCAGCCGCCCGAACCCTCACGAATCAAAATACGCTTAAAGTTTTTGAGCGAGGATCGCCGTCTTGCTCCAGCCGATGACTTGCAGCGGCGGGAAGCGATACTCGTGGACGATGCGGAAGTGTTGCTCGGTTTGGCTGAGCACTTCTTTGCGTGGGATTTTCTTAAAGCGAAACAGGATTTCAAGAAACGTCGTAGCCGGCGAAGGTCGACAGGGAATGTGAAGCAGGTGGCCGCCGGGGGCGATTACGCGAGATAGTTCCGTCATTCCTTCCGAGAGAGGAACGTACTCGAGCGCGCCACTGGTGACAACCAGATCGAGCGAATTGTCGGCGAAGGGAAGTGACAGGAGATTTCCTTCGGCGAAGGTGACATCGCGCGTGCGCCCTGGACTATCGATTACCGCTTTGCGAGCTGCACTGATTGAAGTGGCGGAAAGATCAAGCGATGTGATGCTGACCGGGAAGTGGAGTGCACGCAGCAATGCCAACGTTAACAAACCAGTGCCGCAACCTGCATCCAGAATCTTCGCGCCGCGAGAAACCGGCAAGGGGTGGTTGGCGAAATACTGATCGAGAGAACGCCCGTATCCGTTGAGCTTGAAGGTCAGGTCATAGTAGGCCGCTATCTTGTCGTAGTATGACCCTGCCGGCGCGTCGGTTTTGGTTGCAGTCAGTACGTATTCCATCAATGTACTCCCAGCGGCCTCTGAATCAGTATCGGTCAGTAATGGATCGGAAAAGTAAGGCGCGTCATTGTAGCCTCCATGGTTTTTTTACTCAACACGCAAAGGGCCATTTCGGTGCCTGGCCTCGACCAGACCTGGCGGAAAATGCCCCTTAATAAGCGATGCAAGATTAGCGAGACCGTTCGTTCTTTAGGGGCGGACGAGTATTTTCAAGCGTCTAAACAGGAGGACAAACATGAAGCGGGTAATTATTGTCTTTTGCTGCGCTGCCGCCGCTTTTCTAACGGTAGCTACGATGTCGCTGGCCCATTGGGGCACCGAGGCGGCTGTGGATGTGTTTGCCCAGAGACGAATGCCGATTTATGAGGACCGCAGGTTTGACGTGCAAATCCTCGTGAACGGGCAAGCGCTTGAGGAATATGCAGCTCGCGGAAGAACCTACGTCGAGGCCCTTGCCGGTGCAGAATACGCGGTCAGAATTCGCAACCCCTTCCCCTATCGCGTCGCCGTCGCACTGTCGGTCGACGGGCTAAACACGATTGATGCACAACACACCTCGGCATGGAATGCGAGCAAGTGGGTGATTGAGCCGTATGGCAGCATCGAAGTGGCGGGATGGCAGATGAGTTCGGAACGGGCGCGTCGATTTTACTTTACATCGGAATCCGATTCTTACGGAGCGAAGTTGGGACAAACCAGCAACCTGGGAAATATCGCCGCAGTGTTCTTTCGCGAACGCATTCCGAATCCGGTGACGGTTGTTCCGCGACCGCGACCGATCTACAGAGGTGAAGAAGACTCGAAATCAGAAGCACGGGGGAAGGAAAGTGCAGGCGCGGGTACGGCCGATTCGTCGAGGAGCCAAAACGCGCCGCTCGCCCGGAAGGAAGCAATCAGACCACAACCCGACGATGAATATGCAGCAACGGGCATTGGGCGTTCAGTGCACAACGATGTGCGTTGGGTAAATCTTGAGCTGGAATCTCGGCCGGCGGGCGAGGTCGTAATTCGCTATGAATATTATTCTGCGTTAGTTCGTTTGGGAGTGATGCCCAGGACGTATCCAGGACCTGACGCTTTGGACAGACGTGAACGGGCTGGTGGGTTTAGTCCCGAGCCGTGAAGGGAAACGTGAAAGCGACTCGTTGACATGACCCCTGCTGCCCACTACCATCGTGAGCCTACTTACATAGCCCCAACGGATAGAAAGTTACAGACGTATGTTGCGGGGCTGGGATCTCGAACCTAACGCTGACACGCAAGCAATTTCCAATGACCTTGCGTTCCAATTTCAGTCTTTAGCTTCTTTCCCGAGAGCCTTTCATGGCCACCTCTGATACTTCGATGGATAAGAGAGGAAACACCGATGAGAAAAAGAATTGTGTTGCTTCTGACTCTGTTTTTCATCGGAGCAGTTGCGACTCGCGCAATTTGGGATGGAACAAAAGAAATCCCGGAGGTTAAAGCTTTGGCGGCAATGAAACAGTCTGCTCAAAGCATAAACCCGCTCCGCGACCTTGATGAGAAAGCCAAAGGTGCGCGACGTGGGGATCTGAAATCGATCAGCGAATTAGCCGATGACATCATCACGCGATATGGCTTCTTCGAATCCGACGCCAGCGCGAAAGAAGCCGTCAAGGAGCGATTGGTAGGCGCCGAGGTCAGGTTTCAGAGAGATGGTAAAGGAGGCATACCAGAAGAGAACGTTGCTCTGGTGATCAATGGCCTTGCTGCAGAATTTGGCGCTCCAGACTTTATGAAAACTGATGTCCAACAAGTGAGGCATATTCGGATTGCGAGGATGGCCTATTTGCCCAATCTGATCAATCAACCAATTGCCGGCCGAGTCGAAGGGTCTCAGCGGCCCACTCGCTCATCCGTGAACTCAAAGCTGTCGCCTCTGGAAGCGACCTATGTCGCGATGGACCTGATTTATCAAAAATTAAATGTGGAGGAGTTTCAGGTAACTCCGAGGGAGTTCCGCGCCAACGTCAACAAAAAGCGGCTAGCGGCATGGGAAGCCCATCAGAGCAGAAAAAGCCAAAGCCAAGGAGAGGTTGCAGAGGAGTCGACCGCTGAAGGCGTATATCAGATGAAGAAGGCGCTCCCCACTTCAAAGCGGGAGGAGTTGAAGCAGGTTTCCGGCCGTGCCGTGGCAATGATGTCAGAAGGGTTTCTCAGCCTGGCGAACTCTTCTTTGGACACGCTCGGCATTGACCGATTAAGAAGTAAGAAATGAAAAAGCTCCGCTACATAGTTCTGATCATGTTCATCGCGCTCACGAGCGTTGGATTTGACGACTGTGGCACGGATCCAGCCATTGGCCCGGGTGATCTTAGAATTCAACACCGGCTTCAGACGACAAGTTTAGGTAGTCCGTTGCTCACTCCCTACGCTGTAACCACGTCGGGAGAACACGTTCAAGATTCCGGTGACTTCAACCTTCCGTATCCGAGCGGAGGTAATTACAGCTTCGGGCCGGGAACGACGGGCACCGACGGACGGTATTCCATTGCGAACGGAAGAGGGCCAGCCCTCTGGCGAATTCACGCCTGGAGCGGTCCCTGTCACAACCAGTTTGGGGTGTTCTTCCTGAAGCACGCTGAAGAAACAAAGGTAGACTGCGTGGAAATAGGTGGAATTTTCCTGCCTCCGGGCACCGTCGCTCCCAGGGTTATAGCTGTCTCTAATCCACCGTACGAGGTTACTATCTACGGTCAAGATATGAGTGCAGTTGGTGGGATGCCCCTTGTTGAATATTACAATTCAGATGGTAATCTCGCTCAACAAGCGTACGCGACTTCCTGCGCCCAAGACGGTAGTTGGGTAAGCGGACCGCCACCAGATCTTACCGACTGTGTAAGCGGGCAATATACTTTAATTGTGCGTAATGCTGATGGAGATGCCGTAGGCTCGGGAACGGTGAATGTCTTTAATTACACGCCCTGCACTTCCGACCCGGAAGCGGTAGCGAGTTGTGAGATGGCACTGGGCCTCTTTTGGGACTATGATCACTGCCAATGCGTCGATCATAATTGGTAATCTCGAAGCACCTCTGTAGTAGATAAATATTGGCAGAGACTTTCCGTTCCACCTGATGGCTCTAAAACTTTGTCGTTAGTCTGCGGGTCTAGAGCTCTGCCCGCTGCCCACAGCGTTACTTCCTCACGAGTTCCGGCGTGTAGAGTTGCTTGTAAACGCGATAGTTGTTCATCACCTTCTGCACGTAACCCTTGGTCTCATCAAAACCAACTTCTGACGTGAACACGCCCGGGTCTTTCTGTTTCGCGCGTTTTACCCAGCGGGCAACATTGTCCTCGCCACCGTTGTACGAAGCCGCTACAGCTTCCAGTAAGTCCGGGAACATGTTCGAAAGCTCCGCAAGATATTCGCTGCCGAGTCGAATCGAGGTTTCAGGCTGATAGAGCTGATTCTCCTGGACTGAGTTGTAACCAGCATGAGCTGCATATTTTTGCGCGGCATCGATTGTGAGTTGCAGGAGACCACGAGCGCCCGCCGGTGATTTCGCGGTTGGCTTAAACACGCTTTCTTGTTTAATTAAGGCGAGCACGAAACGCGGATCCAGCTTGCGTGCCTTCGCCGCGTTGATAATGGTCTGGCGATACGGCGCCGGATACTTGTCAGCCGCAGCCTCTGCCTGTTCCTCATTGCCATCTGCGCGTTGTTGAATTGCTGCGTTCCGGTTACCACCTTCGATATTTGCGAGCCGGTCGGTGGCGAGCCAGCCGTAGTAAGAATCTATGCCGCCCGGCACCGCTAAGTAAGCCCTGATTGCTTCATCCCGATTACCGAGTCGATCGAGACTATAAGCTCTTAGATACGCAACTTCGGCCGGAGTGGTCGCGACACCCCTCGAAAGAACCTTTCTGCTTAACTCATCAGCGGCAGAAACCGCTTGGCGCCAGTTGCTGGCCGCAATCTCCAAACGCAATTGTCCGAATAATGCATTCGTGTCGGTGACGGTACCCGCAAACTTCTGACGCGTTCGCGCGATCCAGTCTTTCGCGTCCTGCGGACGCCCTGCTTCGCGAAGAGCGTCAATCGCGTTCAGGTGAGCGGTCTCAATTCTTTCCCCAGTGGGAAAGCTGTTGATGTATTCGATGTAGCGATCGGCCGCATCTGAAGCTTTGCCCAAACGCAGGAGCGCGGCGCCGCTAAAGTTGAGTCCCTCTCGACCTTCTTTCGTCGCTGGATAGCTACGAGCCAGCCGGTTGTAAGCTTCGTAAGACTCGCCGTATCGACGCTCCTGGAAATAAGAACGACCCATGCCAAGCAGCGCCTCGGCGACTTTCGGATCGTTCGGGTAGTAATTGATCAATGCCTGCCAGTGTTCCCGGGCTTCACTAAAGGCTCGGTTGAGGTGGTAGATATTGGCACGGCGCAGATGTTCCTCGGCTGTGAGGCGGGTCATTGTGCCCTTTGCATTGCGAGTGTAACGGTCCTGCTGGCGTATCGCGGCGAGTGCCGCGTCACTGGCCGCTTGCACAGCATAAACGACACGGGTCGGCGGCAAGATCGTTGCGGACACCACGTGGGTGAGCAACGTCAAAGTTAGTATTGCTGTCCACAGCCGACTTCTAGTTTCCATTAGGCCATCCATCCACATTAAATTTCGGGGACTACTCGCCTTCGCCTGCTTCGATGATTCTGAAAGAGGAAACGATTTCCGCGCTTGGACGTAATGTAGCCGCCACACTGCAATACTTCTCGTCGGACAACTGAACAGCTTGTGCCAACGAACGCTCGGAAATGTTACGGCCTGTGACAATATGATTCACTTCGATGCGTTCGTAACTCCGCGGATGAGTTGACCGTCGAGCCCCGCGCACCTCGACTCGATACTCAATTATCTCCGCGCGTTTCTTGCGAAGAATTGAGACCACGTCGACGCCAGTGCAGGAGCCGAGGGCGATCAAGAGGAGCTCCATGGGCGTTGGTGCGGACCCGCGGCCGTGGTCCGTATCCACCATCACCGACTTGCTCGAAGCTGTGCCCTCGAAAAGATCCTCAGCTCTAAGATGAATAACCGCTTTGAGTTCGTCAGAGACCATTTCCGTTAACCTCGCCCAGAGAATAGCACAGCAGATTGATCTCGGTGTTTTGCAATCCCCAGCAAAAAGAAGGCACCTTTACTTAATCGCAACACACTCGTAAGAGAAATGCTGATGAGACTGAATGGCACGGACCTTGTTTGAAGGGTGCGGGCGGAGCGATGAGTTTGTTTCAAATCTGTGGACACTCAACATTTCAGTAAACATACAAATCGCCAAGTCCAACATCCGCCCCCGGGTCCTTTTTAAAATTTCGGAGGAAGAAAAAAATGAATGCATTAAGAACGAGGTTAGTTGCGCTGCTCGCAATGCTGGTAGTTGCAGCGGGTGCCGCCTCAGCCCAATATCAGAATCAGACTTATCGCGGCACGACGCGGTCGGTGCGCCAACTCATATTGCGAATTGAAAATCGCACCGACGTGTTTCGTAATACCGTAAACGCCCAAAATCGAGCGAGCGTCTATCGTACAGGAGATCTAAATACGTTAACTCAGGACCTCGATACTGCTGTGGTTCAACTGCGGGAGAGATTTGATCGTAGACAATCCACAGCTGCCGATGCGCAGGAAGTCTTGAATCGCGCGGCTGAAATCGATCGTGTGGTTAACGTAAGAAACATCCGCACGAATGCGGTATTGCGAAACTGGACGGCCCTGCGAACTGACCTCAATCAGTTGGCTACCGTTTACAACATCAGTTGGCCGGCTGTTGGCCAGACCTTTCCGAACAACACATACCCCGCTTCAACCTACGGCGTAAGTCGCTTGACCGGGACGTATCGTCTCGATCCTTCGCAAAGCGATGACCCGGGTCGAGCTGCGGATCTCGCGACTCAGTCTGCCCCTTATAACAATCGCACGCGGTTGCGGGACCAGTTGGCGGCGCGACTTGAATCACCAGCCGAGATCGCCATCGAATTAAGAGGCCGAGACGTTACGTTGGCTTCATCGCGTGCTCCGCAAATAACGTTTAGCGCTGACGGCGTGGAACGAGTGGAAACGACTAATAACGGCAGAACGCTGCGCGCGACCGCAACTATTGTGGGCGATCAGCTTACGGTTAATTCAACCGGAGATCGTGACAATGAGTTCAATGTCACGTTCAACCCGATCGACAATGGCCGGCGTTTAAGTGTTACGCGCAGGGTCTATGTTCAGGGACTGTCGCGGCCGGCAGTTGTGCAGAGTACCTACATCAAGACTGCTGACGTTGCCCGGTTTGACATTAACAGCGGATCGCAGACTTATCCCAATACCTATCCCAGCAACGGAACAGATTTTATTCTGACTAACGGTGAGACGGTGATAGCTGTAGTCGACAACGACATTTCGACCATGAGCGCGCGTGAGGGCGATCGATTCACGGCTACGGTAAGGCAGCCGTCGCAGTATGAAGGCGCCGTCGTAGAGGGCCATGTTTCGAACATAGAGCGGAGCGGTCGAATTACCGGACGTTCGCAGTTGACATTGAACTTCGACAGCATTCGCCTGCGTGACGGAAGGTCGTATCGCTTCGCCGGTTTGCTGGAATCGGCCAGGACGATTAATGGCGACACCGTAAGAATCGACAACGAGGGTGCCGTTAGAGACAACAATCAAACGACAAAGACGGCTGAACGCGCCGCGATCGGAACTGCCGTTGGCGCGATCATCGGAGCGATTGCAGGAGGTGGAAAGGGTGCGGCGATTGGCGCGATTGTCGGAGCGGGAGGCGGCGCCGGTTCTGTCTACGTTCAAGGTCGAGATGACCTGGAGCTAATGAGAGGAACGGAGTTAACGATACGCACGACTGGGCCTCGCTAATTCCGATTGCAAGACGGTAAGGCCGGTAACAGATGTTGCCGGCCTTTTCTTTCAACTAAGTGTGTTAATATTTCAACTCTCACTCAACACGCCCGGATAGTTGTTATTTAAATCGCCTCCCAATTGTGGTCTGAAACCACTTGCCTATTCCTAGGCCGGAAAACCTGGAGGTGAACAATGCCAAAAATACTCATAGTCGATGACGACGATACAATCCGCGACGCGCTTTACGACCTGCTCTCTGAACAGTACGCGTGCCAGACCGCTGAGACTGCGGAAAAAGCGCTCGCGAGATTGGCGGCTGACTCTTACGACGTCGTACTCACTGATATTTCTATGCCGGGTTTAAGTGGGCTCGAATTACTTGGCCACATCCGCCAACAATTTGCGAATACGCCCGTAATTATTATTTCGGGAATTGGCGATCAGGAACACGCTAAGGGTTTGATCAAATTGGGGGCGTTTGATTTCTTGCTGAAACCATACAGGCTTGAGGATGTCGAGAGGAGCGTTGAGAGAGCCCTTGAATTTAAGGAGCGAACTGTTAACAGCCAGGGCGCCGTACACAGCACTGAATCGGATGCGTGGAAGATCGTCAAAGGTAATCCATGATCCGAAGGCTGCAACTACGTGCCCTACGCGGCGACGCCGTCGAACTGCCTGTTGTCAACTTTTCGCTTCTTATAAATCTCCTGCGCCAACTCTCCGATACGCTCGGCACGGAAGGGCTTGGTAACCACCCAATCGACGCGGGCTTCTTTTTGTTCGTCCGACCCGACCGCTTCACCCCAACCTGTTATCACCGCGATCGGCACTGTTCCATTCTGAAGACGTATTGCATGTGCAAGTTCCCAGCCGCTCATTCCCGGCATACCGACATCCGTAAACACGCCGTCCAGTTCCTGTACTGCGAAAATGCTCAGTGCCTCACGACCGCCAGGTGCCAGGTAAACACGGCAACCTTCGGCCTCGAGGATATCGCGCAACAGTTCGCGGACAGCTTCTTCGTCGTCAACCACCAAAATTCTTGGTTGCGGACCCTCGAATGATCTCGTGAACGTAGGCCTCACAGTTTCGATGGGTGTTTTTACTCGCTCAGACTCAACAACCGCCGGTTCTTCGATGATGTTGGCTTTTGGCAGGATAATCCTGAACCGTGTCCCGGCATCAACTTCGGATTCGACTTCCACCGAGCCCTCGTGTCTTCTGATGATTCCGAAGCTCACCGCCAGGCCGAGACCCATGCCGGCTTTTCCTTTAGTCGTGAAGAACGGATCAAAAATTCGTGATTTAACTTCGGCAGCCATTCCAATGCCTGTGTCGCCTACGGAAATCACCACTGAACCTTCAACGTCTTCAGCCGCCAACGTCAAATTGCCGCCACGAGGCATGGCATCAACGGCGTTGAAGACCATGTTCACAAGCACCTCGCGCAATTCAGACTCGTCGCCCATCACCTTGGCGTTCGAATGAACTTGCAAATCCAGAGAGATCTGTACGTTTGAGGCCTCCGCAACATCTTTCCAGCGCGGACGAGTGATTTCGCTAACATCGAGAAGAATTTGATTAATCGAGACCGGTTGAAAGTCGTGGTCGCGACGCTGACGTGCGAAGTCTTGAATTCGCTTCACTGTTTTCGCGCCATCCTCGGCCGTCTTGATGATGATGTTAAGGCCACGTTGGATCTTGTCTGGATCGTTAGTTCGCAGAATCAGCTGAGCACGTCCCAGAATGCCAGCGAGCGTATTGTTGAAATCGTGCGCGACGCCCGACGCTAGTTCGCCGAGCGCTGACAGTTTCTCCATCTGGGAGAACTGTTCCCGAATCCGCTCCTGTTCAGAAATGTAGTGTGACAGCTCTTGTACATGACGCTCAGCCTGTTCCGCTTGATTCGCGGACGCTTCAATATTCTTGAGGTAAGTTCGATAAGTGAAAAAGACGATGGCGATAACCGGAAAAGTAATGATTAACGCATAGAAGCCAAACTGAAGCATCAGTTTCGCGATGACGGCTGCCGCGGATGCTCCGGCAAAGTAGGTAAGGGAAGTCCACAAGTAATGGTTCTTCCAGGTTTGCCAGATTGCGCCATTCGCTTTTAGTGCGCCGAGCACCGCAACGATTCCGGAGTTCGCAGCGTACTGAACGAGGGCCACGAGACCAACGGCCGTAACAAAGCGCGCTGATAACGGACTGGCGTTTAGTGCGACCGGATCTCCGAAGAAGTAGGTGAGCGTGAACGCAGTTACGCAAGCCGCCCACGCCGCACACGCCCAGTTAAAGATTACAGTAGACGGTTTCCGGCAATATTCGCTACGCAAGGATGAAAGCAACGCTTCGGTTGCAGCCATCAGGATCGCCGCTTCTGATCCGTAAAGGAATAGCGTTAAGAAGATGAACGTATCGGATACCGAAATCCAGGAGCCGAATTTAGGAATTTTTATCGTGATGCGCGCACTGAGAAGCCCGGTAATAATTACCAGCACGGCGAGTTTCGCATCGATGATCCTTCGGTCTAGCCGGTACGCCGAAAGGAAATATATCAAGCCGCCGGCGCAGACCGTCATCCACATGTACGGTTTCACCAGCCTCTGGCTCGGGATATTTATTAGTTTACTTAACATCGGACTCACAGCCCACGGTTGCCCTGAATGACTAAACGAAACTTATGACAGATCGTCTTTTTAGGCTCGATAGGCGACGACCGCAGCACCCGCGGGCGTTGATCGACGATCGAAGCAAACACTCGCCGTGGGTGAATGGGGCAGGCGGATTCCTTAGGGTGGTGAAAGCAGGGGAGAACAGCGAGACACCGGTGAGGGCGAGTGGCGTCGAAAACTCGGAGGTTTGTTTCATTAAGATCATTTCCGCACTGTGACCTTTTGGAAAATTACTTCAGAAAAATTGTGTCGTAGACGGTTCGTAGATGGTAGCCAGCGTGCTTGTAAAACTCTTGCGCTTGATCATTTTCATCATTAACGAAAAGGCAGATGGATTTTGTGCGCCAGAGCAGCATTCGCGCTAACTGGGACATGCAGCGCCGTCCGTATCCTTGCCGGCGACTCTCAGGGTTTACCCAAACACCCTCGACATACGTAGCCTCAGGTGTTTCGGCTACGATCTCCGCCTTGAACTGTAGAACCCCGTTCACAGTCAATACCCACGTTCGTCCCTGAGCAATGCGGCGAGCGTATCGCTCATAAAAACCCGCGGCATCCTGAGCTCTGGGATCGACGCCGCTTTCTTCAAGGGCCATCTCCGCATGAACCGGCATGAGTAGGGGAAGGTCCTCGAGTGTGGCCGGTCTCAGGTCTGCGACTTTAGAAACGCCACTGGGCCAGCGCAGCTCAAACAACAGTTCGCGGCATGCGCGTCTCATTTCCTGACCGGCGTCGGCGTAGAAGCTCCAAAACTTTTCAATACCGCGCTCCTCACCCATGATGAGATGAACAGCTTTGCAGCGCTGCGCAGTCTTTGCGAAGGAATAAAGCGCATCGTCACTGCTCGTCTCAAGCAGCGTCGCGTGTCCAATCAAAGCTACGCCTTCGAGCGTGCCGAGTGGGTTTCGATAACCATAGAACGTACCCCGATTAAGTTCGCTTTTCAGACCATTATCGCGAACCATTCCCGCTAAGTACGCGGTGTAGATCGGTCGTCTTTCGAGAAAACCCAGCACCTCTTCGCGTTCGGCAGCCCGCAGCGGCGCTACTGCGCCGAGGTCTTGTGGCGGAAAGTAGAAGTTCGATTGAGTGGTGACTAGAGGAGATGCTTGCATGGCGGTTAGATAGGTGAGCGGTAGGTAGGTTCGAACTAACGCATATAGGCCGTAGCGTCGCCTTGAATCCAACCGTCGGCGAGGAGCACGCCATCGGAGATCAGAACGCCGTCGCTGATTAGGACGCCGTCAGCGAGCAACACTCCGTCAGCCAGGAGCACACCATCGGCCAATAACACACCGGCGGGCAAAAGGTTCATGCCACTTCCTAAGACGGTGCCATTACTCGTGGTGATGCAATCGGAAATAAGGACTCCGCTTGAGACCATGGTCTGGTCTGAAATCAAAACGCCGTTGCTAACCGTGGTGGCGTCAGAAATCAAAACTCCCAGATCATAAATCTGCTGATATTTCGTAATGAGAGCCGAGCCCTTTGCATAACCCTGATCAGCGATTACTCCCTGCGACCAGGTAAACGTGGTGCCATCAATCGATGATTGAGCGGTGGGGGCCGAACCGGTAAGTAGGGAAGCGCCCAGGGCGGTGCTGTTGTTTAAATCGGTGCGAACCAACTTGGCCAACCTCACGGCGCCCTCAATATTTAACTGCCCGGCACCTTGCTCGAGCGTATTCGTGTTCGCCAGCTGCTGCGCGGTATAGCTCAAAATCATTTTGACCATGTTAGGCGTCAACTTGGGGTTGGCTTGTAACATGAGCGCTGCAGCTCCGGAGACTAGCGGTGTGGAAACGGAGGTACCGCTTAGGTACATCATCTTCTGAGCATTTTTGCCCGGTCCCAAACCAGTATCTAAACTGGGAGTGGTCGCGACCAGGTAATTGTTAGGAGATTCGGCAAAGATCAACTTGTTGCCTGGGGCAACTAGATCCGGCTTGATTAGATTGTCGTAGTGACGGACGCCGTACCGGTCGGTGGTGTAACTGCGCGTTGGACCGCGGGAGCTGTATGAAGTAACTACGTCATCCGTGCGTCCATTCGTACCGAAGGAGTTGGTCGCACCTACTGTGATTGCTGACGGGTCGTTACCTGGAGCGTGAATCGCGCCATACTGTTTCCGGTCAAATGCGTCTTTTCCATCGTTTCCAGCAGCAGCGACCACCACAATACCAGCGTCGACAAGTTTTCTGACCGCGAGGCAAAGTGGGTCGTTTTTATAAGACGAGATTGCGGGCGCACCCAGGCTTATATTAGCGACGCGAATGTTGTAGGCCGTTCGATTTGAATAAATCCAGTCGAGAGCTGATAAGACCATTGAGGTACTGCCGCGTCCCTGCGAATTCAGAACACGAAGATTAATCAAGTTTGCGTTTGACGCGATGCCTGTGTAACTACCGTTGTACAGACTGTTATTTCCGGCAGCAGCCGAGGCTATGAAAGTGCCGTGACCGTACGGGTCGTCAACGCGATTCTCACCGGTAAAGTCCTGATTATGAATTATGCGGCCAGCGATAGACTTGTGGTCTGCGTAAACGCCTGAGTCGAGGATCGCGATGCCAATTCCGCTACCGTCGAGCGTGTAGCCAATTCCACCCGTTGTTTGCGAACGCACATCATCGGCGCCCGTGGTTGAAGACACGTGGCCAAGCGACAACACTTCGTCATCGAGGCTGATAAAACGGACCTCGTCAAAGCTCGCGAGTTCAGCAATCGCACTGGAAGGCAACTCGATCGCGTAAGCATTGAAGTTTTTGAATTGCTTGTTTACGTGCACGCCGTTTCGATTTAGCAACGCCTTGAGAGGGCCAGTGACGCTATCAACCTGAAGGATGATGTTCACTTTTTCATCGCCATTCGAACGCGAAGTTCGCGTGAGTAAATTGTCGGCGACTTTCGATGCCTGCGCACCTTTATCAGGGGCAGCCGAGACTTTGGTGATGAGTAAGCCGCTGCCTCCAATTGCTAGTAAGAGTGCAAGGCCGGCCGTAAGGATGGTTAGGGTAGAGGGCTTCGTTCGCTTCATCGTGTTTACTTTCATCATTCAAATTCAATTTCAGGGGCCCGAAAATGACAGTCCGCGGGCGAAGCCGTTTTGGCAATGACTGTGCCAACACATCGTCACCGAAAATGTTCGAAATCGCCTTTATTTGTGGGTGTTTTGTAAATCAGGCCGTCGGTCCAGGTATCGGTCTGGCAAGTCAGACTGATGGAACGGCCAATTCAATTTGATAGGATGGAACTATGGTGATCAGCGAACTTCCGGAGGAAGTGGAAGAGCATCGCGACCGGTGTTGGCGACGCGAACCAGAGTTCCAGATCGAGGATGCGATGACCGCCGAGCGCTTTGTCGAAAGCGTGGGTTTCTGTTCAGCAATGACTGATGCTCGCCGACCCGGGCCGTCGTTGTATATCGCGGTTTGCGGAAGGCGCGATGCACATATGCCGCGGAACGTGCAGAAAGATCCCGAAAGCCGCCTGACATGGAATCTTAAAGATGAGCTAGCGCGACGCGGACGAGTTTATTACGGCAAACTGAGAGGGAACCGTTCCGTCTTCATTGCTCGCGGGTTGATCGCACATTTCAATGCGATCTTCGGCGTTACGCGACAACGGGAGTCGACAGTTCTTTCCGGCCCCGCACAAAATGTTTTGAAAGTCCTCCGAAAAGAATGGGAGATGGCGAGCGGCGATCTTCGTACGGCCAGTGCCGTTCGCGATCGGGCGGCTTTCACCAAGGCAATCGATGAATTGCAGCGCACGTTCAAAATCATTCCCACAGAAGTCCTCTACGAGCCGAAGTTCACTTACATCTGGTCGTTAACCGAAAGTCGTTTTCACCAGGAGCTGTCAGTTAAGATCGAACGGGAGGTCGCGTTGAGGGAAATTGCGAGAGCCTATCTATCGAGTGCCGGGTTGACCTTGCGCGGCGAGCTTGCCAGAACTACAGGTTTGTCGAATCCGGATGCTGGCTTAGGTAACTGGGCCCTCGTTGACGAGGGTTTTGCTAAGCGGTTGGCGCCTGGCGTTTACCAGCTGAACCATGGCTTCCAGTCCAAGATCTAAGATCTAAGTTTGCGGAGGCTCTGTAGAACTCCAGGCCGACTCGCGCAAAGCCTCCTCTTCGAGAGTTGCCATCTCAAGGGCCAGCGGGGAATGAGCTTGGGAGGCTTCAAGCCGCCGCAGCATCAAGTCGGTCTCCGTTTGACTAAGTCTGCGATTGGCAGCGGCCTCGATAGTTTGCAGACGCGCTTTGCTCTCAGCCAGACGTCTTGTGGCTTCCTTGCGCAACTCTTCGGAGCGTGCCCGGTCAGCTGTTAGATCTTCGAGCAGGCTAGTCGTATCTACGCCGCGCAGGTTTCGGGTTCGGTTAATTTGTCTTTCGACCTTTAAGGTGGCGGTGCGTGCTCTGGCAATGATTCTGCTCGCGGTAAGCCGGGCCGCGAGAGTCTCGCAATAGGCATCGGCGAGGAGAGGATTCTCCTCCTCTAGCTCACCCCAAATTTTCCGCTCTTCAGAAGTTAACTCAGAAACGAACCACGGAACTTCAGCGGCGGTTATGCCGTCAATCGCCAGTCGATCGCGCAGGCGCCTAAGCCATCGTTGCCGGTAAAAGAAAAGCGCGATGAAAAGTATCAGTGCGACAACTAAACCCAACCCGAGGGAAACAAAGGAAAGCAGCAAATAGATCGCCGCCGAGTCCGTCGCCGAGGCGCCCAAAAACAAAATGAGGAAAACGATTGGCAGCGGCAGGCTGGTGAGGACCAGCGTCAGCCACGGCGCCCATTTTAGTAACTGGTTAGTGCGTTCGTCACTGGTCTTAAGTTTTCCGGTTGGTTTTTGAAGCGCAGTCGACATGGTTGCTGAATCGGCCGATCTTAGCGTTTAACCTTTCGCTTCACCAGCCATCGGCCGCGCGGTCAGGGACGCATGAGTCCGGATGCTTGTATAATGAGGCGCAGTTGTTCGAGTTGAATAGGAGCAGACATGACGCGAGTCAAAATTCAAAACGCGTTAACCTTCATCGTTGCGATTCTTTTTGCGGTCGCCGGTGTGCAAGGAACCGTAGCACAATCGCGTGGGGAGATTATTTCAACCACCGCGTCAACCGGAACCCCCGCCCGGCCCGTAATTATTCCGATAACGATTCGGGTGAAGGGTCAGGTCGCGCCAAGCGAGCTCGAGCTGCAGACAGTTGACTTAACAGTAAGCGAAGACGGCGAGCCCCAGCAGATTTTGTCGATACGCGCGATGGGCACTAGTTCGCCCATTAACCTGATGATTCTGATCCAGGACGACGTCGTGCCGTCCATCGGAGTCGAGATGAAATCCCTCGCAGAGTTCATTCGTCGTTTGCCGCGAGGTTCGCGCGTCTCGATCGGATATCTGCGAACCGGCAGTTTGCAGGTGCGTCAGAAGTTCACGACCGATTTGGAGAAAGCAGCGAAATCCTTACGTGGACCAAGCGGTGTATCCAGCCTCGCTCCTTACAATCCGTATGTTGAAGTAATCGAAGCCGCGAAACGTTTTGATGCGCAACCGGCTGGCCGGCGGGCGATCCTGCTAGTGTCTGATGGATTAGATGTTTCGCGGGGAGTTGATTCGAGTGGTCCAACGCAGAGTCTGGATCTGCAGCGAGCAATTACTGAGACGCAACGGCGAAGCATCGCCGTCTATTCTTTCTTTGCTCCAGCAGCACTGACAAATCGTACCAGCGAATTGGTCGGCAACGCTCAGAGTTCACTGCTACGACTTTCCGAGGAAACCGGCGGACACGCCTTTTTCCAGGGCTTCTCGGCACCCACCAGCTTCGACCCGTTCATTAGAGAACTTAACAGCGCGCTCGACCGGCAGATCGCGTTGACCTTTCTCTCAACGCACCTTAACAAGGGTTTTCACCGCGTAAAAATCACTTCGTCGACTCCAGGGGTAGATATCAATTATCCGGCGGGCTACAAACGGTGACACTTTCATTGTCAGGTTATTGAACCGTAGCGGGAAGCAGCGAACCTCGTCGATCGCTTGCAATAGCCCAGCCGTCTGCCAGTTGACCAATCATCCCGTGAAAGTGAATCTCGCTACCTGAAAGCACCACAATTACGTCGCCCGCGTGGTACTGCGGATCCGTCAACTGAAATCGCACGACGGTAGCCTGACCGTTTGCCTGCTCGACGGTTTCATAAGTGAATTGATCTGCGTCAACGCAGTATGTTTGGGAATTGTTAGCAGTTCTTTGCTCGTCTGGCACAAAATCTCCTTAAACTCGATCAGCGTTACAGCGATAGGATTCGCCAATTGATTCGGCAAACATTATTTCTTAAAGTGCACTGTTCAGCAAACACAGGGTCACCCGACTACAACAATTGGCGGCGAAGGGGCAGGATCGTAACCAATGAATCTTCAATATTTTATCCAGCGGTTTAGCAATAATCGTGGGGTCTTCGAGTCCCTGCTCTGTGATGTGAGCCTGGAACAGGCAAGATGGAAGCCTACTGCGGATAAGTGGTCGATGCTCGAAGTTCTGAACCACCTTTACGACGAAGAGCGTGAGGACTTTCGACAACGGCTGCAACTAACACTGGCCGCCTCTGGACAAGGTTGGCCTCCAATTAATCCACGCGAATGGGTAAACACTCGCGGCTATAACGATCGGGATCTAGCTGCTTCACTGAAGAATTTTCTTGCCGAAAGAGATTCTTCCCTGGAGTGGTTAAAGCAGTTAACCAATCCGAATTGGCAAAACGCGAACGAAGGGCCCAATGGAAGATTATCGGCAGGAGACCTGTTGGCATCGTGGTTGGCGCATGACTTCTTACACATCCGCCAGCTCGCGAGACTTCATTGGCAATACACCGGTGAACTAGCCGCGCCTTACCAAACGACATACGGCGGCCCGTGGAAAGAATCGTGAAGACCGCAACGCGCGCTGAATTTCAACAGCACGATATCGCATAGCCCTAACCATGCTGTCCAAGAAATTCCATTATGAGTGCGATCGTCTCCTCGGGCTTTTCTTCCTGCGGGATATGGCCGCACTCTTCAATTATTTTAAGCGTTGAGTTTGGAATTAGTTCGTTCAATAACTCTCCAACAATCAGCGGAATTACGCGATCCTGTCGTCCCCAAATTATGAGAGTGGGCACCTGAATGTGGGCCGCTTTCGCTATCAACGCATCAGCGTTGGCAGGAATACATTGGCGCGCGGTCTGTAGTAATGCATACCGGCCACCTTTGCTCGCCATTGGTGCTGCATAAGCTTCGACTTGTTCCCGCGAGGCCTTTGCTACTTTGTAATAGCAAGTGCGCAAAGTGGTGCGTGCCGCAAGCCTGGTTGGCGTCAGGTACATGATGGGCCCGCCAATAAGTGATCGCAAAAGCCAGAGATGTCGCGGTACGTACTTCTTGTCACCGGCACTGTCGATCAAGATCAACTTGGACAGCCGTTCCGGTTGCTGATCGCTCAGGCGCATCGCAACCATTAGAGCTACTGCACCGCCGAGCGAGTTTCCTACCAGAGTTAAGTTTTTCCAATCCTCCGTAACAATCAGGTTGTAAATATCGTCCGCTTTGTCTTCGATAGAGTAGCGGCCGTCCCGCGGCTTCGGCGATTTTCCTGAGCCTTTGAAATCTACCAAAATCAACTGGTGGGTCTGCGACAACGGGGCGATCAAATTACGCCAACTGAACATGCTGGCGCCTAAACCGTGAAGGCAGAGGATTGGATCACCAGATCCGTAGATTTCTTTGTAGAGAATATTGGAGGTAGACACGTGCTCTGCACTACTTCAAGCGAGACGTATCGCGTTTGAGGACTTGGGGCGGCATGTGGGGCTCGAACCCACGACCTCCTGAACCACAATCAGGCGTTCTAACCAACTGAACTAATGCCGCCACACTAAAAACGAAAGATAATGCCCCCGGCAGGACTCGAACCTGCGGCCCTCTGCTTAGCATCCAGCATCAGGGTTTCCCTGACCGTCCGCTGTCGCGGGTTTGCTGGCTGGACTATATCTTGGACATCACAGTCCCGGCCCGTATAGTCTCTGAGGATCCCCGTCTCAAACTCGCGAGAAAGGTTTCCTGCGGATTACCCAATCCTCGTGGATTTTTACTCGTCTTCGAGTACCAGAGGCTCTAAGGGCGTCCCCGCATATGGGGCCGTCCACTTAATGAGTTCTGCCAAACTTCTTCCTCATCAAGGCTCCAACAAGGCAGATGCTCTATCCGCTGAGCTACAGGGGCACATGCCTGGAAGCCGCGATGTTAGCATGCTGAAGCGGATCACGGTCAACCAGACAAACTGTTAGTCAAAAAAATTAAGAGATCGCCATGAACGACGATCTCTTAATACGGAAGTTGGGCTGTGGTTAAGCCGCTTGAACGTGGTCTGGCGTCTCGGCATACACTCGACGGCCATTCAACGCGTCGTCAATGATCTCTCTAACGGCAGAAGTATCCGGATTTACATCCATACGATCACACGCGCGCAGGTGTCGCAGAATACCCTGAGTTGCGATATCGTGCGCGACTCCACCTAATTTCGAGTAACGTCTGGCCTGTATGTGATCGATCCTTAGAATTCTTTCCTCGAGCGGTAAATGTCTATCAAAAGTCACGTTATTTTTATCCTCCAACACCGCAATAGCGGTCATTTTTATTGCACAATCTTAGATGCCTCAGTTCAGCCTGAGGATGCAGATCCGTTGCATTTGGGAACGAATTCAGTCCCTGAAAATGCGCCGTCGCTGCTAGCAGTCATTTAGGGGATTAGCGAAACGTCGGATTATAGCGGAGGGGTCCGAAGATTACCAGAAAAATATTTTCCGTCCGGGATTTAGTGCTAAAAACGTAAGCGCCGCCAGTGTTCACCAGAAATGAACGTACGGGCGGCGCCTGAGCTTGGAACGGAAGAGTTAATTTACATTATTTCTTAGGTAAAACCGAATCTTTCATTCCTTTACCAACGCGAAACTTGAGCGTGGTTTTGGCGGGGATTTGAATGGTTGCGCCGGTCGCAGGGTTTCGTCCCTCGCGGGCCTTCCGTTCGGATTTCACCAGTTTACCGAAACCTGGAAGGACGAATTCGCCATTGGACTTAACTTCGGCGGAGGCCAGCGTATAGAGCTCGTCGAAGAACTCCTTCACTTGCCCGCGCTTCATGCCCGTCTTTTCTGCAAAGTGGTTGAAAACTTCCGACTGCGTCATGCGCTTTTTGCCTGTCGCGGCTTTGGTCGCCATAATCTAGTGTGATACCTCCGAGAGACTTATTGAAAAGCTTTTCACGCATTCCTATATCACAGTCAGGTAGCAAAGTCTCGATAAAATCTCGGTTTTTGGCGCTTTTTAGCAAAAAAGACCCTCAATTGTCGTGGAAATACACCTCAATAGTCGAATTCGATACGTTCCGAGACCCGAACGGCCTGATTTTGGAGATTACCAAAGGAATCTGGGGGTCTGCCGAAACTAATTGAGAGCGGGCTTCGTTTATGGGTGCGCTCGTTATCGAAAAGCGCGGCAGCACTAATAGCTTAGAGTTTTCTCGCGCCTGGGATACTATTCGCCCACTTCAAGCGGTGACAACCGGACTTATCGGTCTCCCACAGGTTGTCATCAGTTCAGCTAGACCTTGAGTTGGCCTGGCCATCCAAAACTATATGAAACGAATACTTCTGATCGCTGCTGTAGTCGCACTCTACGCTTTACACCAGGACTTCTGGTTTTGGCGCACGGCGCATCCGCTTGTTTTCGGCTTCGTTCCCATTGGGCTCTTTTACCAAGCCTGTTATTCCGTGGCCGCTGCGCTTTTGTTGTGGTTGCTGGTGAAGTTTGCCTGGCCGTCGCACCTTGAGCGCGAACTTCAGGGCGATAGCCCAGATGAGGAGATGCCCAGGTGATTCCAGCAATCTTTGTTTTTCTATACCTGGCAATTGTTCTTTACATTGGCATCTTCGCGTTTCGACGAGCGAAGGGAAAAGAAGAGGCGGAAGACTATTTTCTCGCGAGCCGTTCACTGGGCCCGTTTGTTTTCCTATTCTCGCTCTTTGGAACCAACATGACGGCGTTTGCGATTCTCGGATCGTCCGGCCATGCGTTCTCAAATGGAATCGTGACCTTCGGCCTGATGGCGTCCTCATCGGGTCTGGTGATTCCGCTGTCGCTCTTTTTCATCGGTACCCGCGTTTGGGCACTCGGAAAAAGATATGGCTTCATGACCCCGGTACAGATGTTCCGTGACCGCTGGGAGTGCGGCCACATCGGCACGGCGATTTTCGTGGTGCAGGCTGTTTTGCTGGTGCCCTATATCATCATCGGCATCATGGGCGGCGGCACGACGCTAAACGCGATCAGCAGCGGGGTCGTGCCTTACTGGTTTGGCGGCGCCATTGTCGCGATGGTGGTGATGAGCTACGTGTTCTTTGGCGGCATGCGCGGGACCGCGTGGGTAAATACATTTCAGACGGTATTGTTCTTGTTGTTCGGCGCGGTTGCTTTGATTGTTATTGGCGTGGGGATGGGTGGCTTTCGAAATGCCGCGCAGACGATGGCTTCGTCTCCGGCCCTGGCGCCGCTACTGACTCGCGAACGAATCTCACCGCTCTATTTTTTCAGTTACACGTTCATCCCGCTGTCAGCCATCGCCTTCCCACACATTCTGATCTTTTGCCTCACAGCTCGAAAGATGGTGCAGTTTAAGAAGACCGTAATTTTCTATCCACTCTGCATTTTGGCTATTTGGCTGCCATGCGTTTTTCTCGGCGTAATGGCAAACCGCGTGACCGACGTTCCACAAATAAAAGCGAAACAAGAAGCACGACGAGTACTTGCAACGCAGGGCAAGACGATGGCGCCGGAAGCTCGCGACGAACTGCGTGAAAAGGCTGCCAGTGACGACATCATCATGCTTTTGCTGCAGCGTTATGCGCCGCTTTGGCTCGCCGGTCTACTGGGCGCCGGAATCATGGCAGCGGTAATGGCGAGTGACTCGCAAATCCTCGCGCTCTCCACCATGTTCACGGAGGACGTTTTCGCGTTTTATGGAGGCAAGCGGCGTTTTGGCGAAAAGGTGCAGGTGCAGACGGGCCGCATCTTCATTGTGTTGATTACGATGTTTGCGTATGCAGTTGCATTACGCGCGCCGGAAACAATCTTCGAGCTAGCAATTCAATATGCCTTTTCGGGTTATGCCGCTCTCTCGCCGTTACTAGTGGCGGCATTGTTCTGGCGGGGAAGTACAAAGTGGGGCGCGCTCGCGACTACTATCTGGGTCGCAGTCGCGGTGATCGCCGTCGCTATTTTCCAACACCTCGTGCCGGCACCCGCTCCCGGTCCGGCAACGTTAGTCTGGTCCCTGGGTGGAGCCGAAGTTCTGACGCGCACGCCGGGAGGCACCGCAGTTTTCGGTTTTATGCCGGTAGTGCCGATGGTGATCGTCTCAGCGATCTTGATGTACGTCGTTTCGCTGCTTACGCGAAAACCGTCTGAGACTACGATCGCTAAATATTTTTGGAAGTAACGAATTCGGGCTAGCCGAAGCAGTAAAGTCGCCCGTCCTGTGCGCCGATGACGACGCGACCGTTGGCGATGGCCGGTGAAGCCGAGAGTGGGGAACCGGCATTGAACTCCCATACTTTCGAGCCGTCGCTCAGACTCAAAACGTAAAAACGTCCATCGTTTGAACCTACATACACGCGGCCTCCGGCGATCGCTGGAGATGATTCGACTCGCGCGCGCGTGACAAAAGTCCAAAGTTCCTTACCTGTTGTGGACAAGCCGTGAATCATCTTGTCTCGTCCTCCAACCACAACCCGGTCTCCCTGCACAGCCGCCGAAGAGTAAAAAGGGAATTTCCGTTCCGGGTGTTCGTAGCGCCAGACAATGTTTCGGCTTTCCAGACTCACCATCAACACTTCGTTATCGAACGTTCCGTAGAAAGCGTTCCCATTGCGCAGCGCGGGAGAGGCTCCGGTGTATGCGCCTGACGCGACATTGAAAACCTCTTTACCATCCGAAATGCGAATCGCATGAAACACTTCATCGCAGCCGGCAACGTATGCAATGCCGTTCGCCACCCCCGGCGTTGAATGCACCGGTCCGCCGGTCTTGAACTTCCATAGCAGTGAACCGTTTCGCGTCGAGAGGCAGTAAAGGTATTGATCGTAGGAACCAATCAACAGGCGGTCTCCGATCACTACCGGTGACGACTTTATTTCGCTGTTAGTTTTGAAGGCCCAGTTTTTCTTGCCGTCCGAAGCGTTGAGCGCATTAAGCCAGCCACCGAGATCACCGATGTAAACCGCGCCGTTCGCAAATGCGGGAGACGACTCACCGATGGGAGAACCGGTATTGAATTTCCAGTAGACCGAACCGTTATCGAGACTCAGCGCTGCCAGCTCGCCTTTTTGACTGCCAACGAAAACAGTGCGTCCGACGATGGCTGCAGACGACTCAATCGCGTCTCCGGCGTCATAAGTCCAAAGTTGTTTGAGCGAACCGGGAACGTTGGAGAGGGACACGCCGGTGAGTTGTGCATTTCCGCGAAACTGTGACCAGTTATCGGCGGGAGTGTCCTGCGCCTGCACTGGCCGCAGAAGGCAGAAGGCAAGAAGCAGAAGGCAGAAGGCAGTAGGCAGAACGCAGAAGGCAGAGCGCGCGCAGTCCAAACAAGCGCCGGTTTTCTGCCATCCGCTTAGTACCTTTTGCCTTAGCCTAACTGCTTTCTGGCTACTGACTACTGCCCACTGACCACTGTTCCTCAAAACGCCCACTGATAAACCTCCAAAGCACCCGACTCGTCAAACGTTCGCGGATTAAAGCCGCCCGTCCATTGTTTTGCTGCCTCCTGCGCGAGGAACGGTAAATCCTTGCGCGACACTCCCGCATCACTCAAGCTGCGATACAAACCGCCGGCTAGCGCCAACCTTGTAAGGCGATCAGCCAGCGGCGCAGTTGGATCGCCTACTGCTTCGTCATAGGACGTCGTCAACTTCATTAACTCCTCGTAACGTTCCGCCGCCACCGGTTCATTCCATCGCACGACCGTAGGCAACAACATCGCGATTGCCGCTCCGTGAGCAGTGCCGTAACGCGCGGTCAGCGGATTGGCGCAGGCGTGCGTGGCGCCCAGCATTGAATTTTCGATCGCAGCGCCGGCGAAATAGGCCCCAAGCTGCATGTGCCCGCGCGCTTCGAGATCGGCAGGAGCAGACAGTACGCGCTCATAGTTTCCTTCGAGCAATCGCCAGGCTTCACGTGAGAAGACTTCTGACAACGGATTGCGTTTGCGCGAGACATATGTTTCGACTGCATGTGCAATCGCATCAAAGCCGGTGCTGGCAGTGACGCCGGCCGGCTGTGAAATCGTTAGAGCCGGATCCAGAAGGGCGATTCGGAAGGCTGCCTGCGGATCACCGCAGGCGATCTTTTCGTGAGTGTCCGGGTGAGAAACGAGGGCATAACTTTGGGACTCACTACCCGTGCCCGCCGTGGTTGGAATTCCAATCATCGGCAACATCGGCTGCGACAGTTTGCCGTAGCCGCGGTAGTCTTCCATGCGACCGCCGCCGGTGAGTATGAAGTTGATGCCCTTCGCGCAATCAAGCGAACTGCCGCCGCCGAGGGCAATTATCGAATCAATCTTGAGCGGCGCAGCAAGCTCTGCACCCGCCGCGATCATGTTTGAATCAGGATTACTTTCGAAATCGTGGAAGGTGAAAACGTCAATCGAGACCGACCGCAGAGGCACCAGCGCTTCGTCAACGTGTCCCGAGGCGAGGAGACCACGATCGGTTACAAGCAAAGTGCGACGAAATCCGAGCTCGACGGCGAGTTCACCCAGTCGGTCGATCGAACCTGCGCCGAAGACCACGCGGGTACGCGGTTGAAAATCGAAACTATCCATTTTGAGCGCCGCAATCCATCCAGCTGACGCCTAACTGTTCCGCGAACGCTTCCAATAGCCGACTCACTTGGCAGCAGTCGCGGCGGCCGTTGCATTCGCTGACAGGGCGTAAAGTTGATTGCGGTTCGTGACATACAGTGTGCCGTGGGCGGGCACCACCGTCGAATAAACCGAGCTGCCCATATTGATCTCGGCGATGACTTTTTTTACCTTGCCTTCCTGCAAGATCAGCATGTCGCCGTCCTCGTCTCCGAGATAAATCTTGCCATCAATCACCATGGGCGAACCCCAAACGGCAGCGAAAAGATCGTGCGTCCAATAGACCTTACCGGTCTTCGCGTCTAACGCGTGCAGGAAGCCGCTGAAGTCTGCTTGATACACGACACCGTCTTTGATCGCAGGAGTCGAAATTGAGCGGCGTATTTTGTCGTAATGCCAGATCAATCCAGTGGTGGTGATATCGCCGCGCTTGGTTGCGTCGAGGCAATACATATGACCAACGCCTTCGCCGTGTTCGGGATCCTGACCGTTGGAAATGTAGACCTTGTCGTCATAGATGACAGGCGTGCTAATCAATTCGTTGCGCGTTTTTGGCCACACCGAGTCTTTGGGATTAGTGTCAAATTCCCAAAGCTTCTTGCCGGTTAACGCTTCGTACCCGCGAATCCAACCATCGCCCTGCCCGTGAACGACCTGAACGACGCCGCCTATCGTTCCAACCGTTGGAGAAGACCATTGGCCGTGCAAAATTTTGTCAAAGACGGAGTTGTCTTCCCAGACGAGCTTGCCAGTCTTCTTGTTGATCGCGATCAGCGCCGGCGCTTTTGGCGATGGGATATTTACATGACTTTCGTCCTGGCCATTCGAGGTGCTGACAAAAATCAGATCGCCATATGAAACCGGCGAGCTGTTTGCGAGGTTATGTGGTAGCGATCCCACCTCTTCGATCATGTCGAACTTCCAAACCACGTCAGCATTGAATTCCCCGGTCAGTTTTTCATCGGTCACTGGTCCGTCGTTTTCTTTATCGCGGAAACCCTGCGTATCCAGACAAACGAGTTCAGCTCGATTCGAAACGTAGTAAAGGCGATCGCCTTCGACGAATCCGGACGACGCTACGCCCTGGTAGGGCCAGTCGTTAACCCGGCCAGCGACCAGCTTGTCGTGAACCATCTGCCACATGAACTGGCCATCGGATTCGCGGAAAGCCATCACCACGCCTTTGTCCCCGGTAACCTTTGGATCGCGCAGTCCTTCGTTATTAGTACCGACAAAAACCATCCCGCCTGACACCACGGCGTTTCCATAACTTTGCGACCCGAGCTGCGCGACCCACTTAACGTTTTTCTTCGTCTTCACGTCCCACTCGGTGGGCGCGCCTTTCATGCTTGAGATCATATTGCGATCCGGCGTGCCGCCCCACATCGGCCAATCACCGCTACCGGGATCGGAGGCATGCGCTACGGGCTGCAAGCGCTGCGTCGTTAGCAGCAGCGCAATTGCCAGCGCACCCAATGCGAAAGGCAAAAGTCCCTTAACCGAGATTCGCCGCCTATGATTCCTGTTACTCGTGGTCATCAGTTGCTTCTCCAAACTCGATGCGTTTATGCGTTATTTGTTCGCGTAGACTTTTATGTTGTCAAAGTAGAGTTCAGCGAGCGCGCTGCCGAAGATGCCCGGCGCTCCCTGACGGTTGGGAATTGGATCGATTCGTTCGATCATCCAGGCCGCTGGTTCCGCTTCGCCCACCGGCCAAACCTTGCCGCGCGCGCGCGTTTTGCCGTCCGGAAGATTTTCGACTTCCAGCTTCATGCGATACCAGGTATCAGGTTTCCATGCATACGGAATGCTGACCGTGCGCTTTACCTCCGGTTGCCAGGGCTCGAGGTGAAGCATCTGGCTGTTGCCATAAAGAACGAGTACATAGCGCTGCGCGATGACACCACCGTCACCCTGCTGCCGGCGTTTCTGCGTGGCGTTGATGTCCGCCTCGACCGTGTAGTTTGAAAAACTCGGCGGCCCCAGATATGCGCGCGCGCGACTCAGCAGCGACGACCCTTCAGTGGTCTTCACCAGCACCTTGCTGCCGTTTATTTCCCGCACCGCAAATTTGCTGGTCGCGTTCACCCAGGTTGGGGGAATTGTATTCAGCGCCATTGCGTCGAAGTTTTCGCTCCAGGGCAGCGGCGGGAAAACGCGTACGCTGGCTGAACCGGTAAGGCCTGCAACCGTCGCTTTGACCAAACCGGCCTGCGGAATCGCGTCACTTGCGACAGTTAGCTGACCGTTCGCGATGTCACCTTTCAACTGATCGACCGACCACGTCGCGCCTTTATCTTCGCGAATGAAATTTCCCTGCGCGTCAAACAAGCGAACGCGGAAATTAACTTTATCCCCCGGCTTCAACATTAATTCAGTCGGCACAACCTGAACGAAAGTCGGCGGGCCGGGCGAAGGTTCAGGAGCAGGAACAGCAAAAGACTGATGACGCATCTTCTTGCCGATCGCATAAAGATTGGAGTCGGAAACCACGTAAACGCGGCCATCCGACACGGCGACTGATGCGATGATCGCTTCCGGTAGCTGCTGCGTGCCCAGCTGGTCCTCGTCAAGAATCTTGACGCCGGTAGCCGACGGCTCAAGAATGAAAAACTTGCCGTTCTCCGTGCCCACGTAAAGCTTGCCGTCAGCAAAGACAGGCGATGCCTTCTGAATCGTGCCGAGATTTTGCAGCCACAATTGTTTGCCGTTGTTCACATCAAAGGCGGCAATGTTTGCGCCGTTGTCGACCTGATAGAGTCGCTCGCCGTCGAGCACCGGGGAAGAGAAGCCGCCCTGCCAGCCATACACGCTCCACTTCGCCTGGTCCTTCTTGATCTCGCCTTTCGAATTGGCGTCGACCGCAACCATCATCCCCATTTCGCTCGAGTCGAGATTCTCTTCACTGTGCGTCAGGATCGCCGTGTTGTTGTGAACGACAACGCCGGTATTCAGACCGCGTTTGCTGATTTCGAATTTCCAAACAGGCTCGCCGGTTTGCGCTTTGATCGCGTGCACGACGCCGTCGCTGGCGCCCTGTATCAGCAAGCGCGTGCCGTTAACGTTTACGATTATTGGCGCTGCATAGGTAGTGTCGTAGGGCCTGCCGCCGGGGGCGCTAATCCACATCGTCTCGCCGGTCTTCTTGTCGAACGCCATGAAGCGATGGGCGCCACGTCCGTGTTGTCCCCACTGGAAAGTTACGCCACTAACAATCACCAGGTCGCCATCAATCAGCGGTGAGACCGTGCGACCGCCGTGCGTAGTTAATAGTCCAAACTCTTCAGCGAGCGACCGCTCCCATAAAACTTTGCCGTCGCCCGTCAATCCGATTAAGTTTCCACCTACGCCAAACACATAGATATTGCCCGTCGCCGGATCGCCAACTGGCGAAGCCCAACCAACTCGGTGCGGCGGCACGTCGCTCAGGTAAACGTTGAAGCGGTGCTCCCACAGCAGCTTCCCGTTGTCGGCGTTGAAACACATTACGCGTTCCTGCTCGAGTTCGCCTTTCTCGGCGGTGTTCTGCAGGTACACGCGGTTGTTTAAGACAATCGGCGCTGAGCGGCCGCCATAGGGCACTTTCCAGGCAAGGTTATCTCCAGTCGGACTCCATTTTGTCGGCAATCCTTTTTCCGGAGAAATGCCGTCGCGATTCGGTCCGCGCCACTCCGCCCAATCGTTTGGCAAGGCCGGCGTAAACATCGCCAGCATGAGCGACAGATACAGAAAAATGGAAAGTAGCTTAGTCATTTTGGATTTCCAACTTACGGTGCGCAAAGCAGGTTGTCGAAAGATTTGTTCAGGGTTAAATTGATGCGCGCTTGCAACCTTAGAGATGTAGAATACGTAAACGAGCGTTGCAGTGATTCACTTTTTCTCCGTTTTTCTTTTGGCACCCGCGTCTATCAATTAACAGATTGCCTTTAGTTTACTCGCGAAAGGCAGCTTGGTGAAATCGCTATGAAGACTACCAGGATTGTGCTCTGTTGTTTTGCCTCACTTGTGCTTTCCGTTGCGGCTCTGGCTCAAGGCTCGAAGGCGGAACTTAACGAACAACTGTTCGAGGCTGTGCGGAAGGGCGATGCTGCGGCGGTGACTGCGCTGCTCGACAAAGGCGCCGACGTGAACGCGAAATTCCGTTACGGCACTACCGCGCTATTCAAAGCCGCCGAACGAGGCCATGTTGAAGTGGCGAAGGTGTTGTTGGCGCGCGGGGTCGACGTGAACGTGAAGGACACGTTCTACGGAGCAACCGCGATGAGCTGGGCGCTGCAAAATAATCACCTCGACGTGGTGCGTGCCATCCTGGATAAAAGTGCCGACAGCGTTGACGAAATCTTGTTGACCGGCGCGCGCGGTAACCAGATCGAACTAGTCCAAATGGCGATGGACAAAGGCGGCGCTAAGGCCGAAACATTAACGCTCGCGCTCGAAGGCGCAGTTACAAGTGAACCTAAAAACGAAGAGATCATAGCGCTACTAAAAAAGGCCGGCGCCGTTCCTCCGCCGGCGATTGCTCCAGCCGTGTTGGAGTCTTACGCCGGCAAGTACAGAGCCGATCCGGCACCCGAGTTTACGATCAGCCAGAAGGATGGAAGGCTATACGCGCAGGGGCCAGGCCGGCCGGCAATCGCTTTGATGGCAGTCGACCAATTGACCTTCCGGCCAATCAGCTTCGACGGCCTTACCCTTGTTTTCAAAGTTGAAGGGGGCAAAGCAACGGCAGTGGAATTCAAACAGGGACCGACCACCACACTGCTCAAGCGACAGTAGGGCGCCCTTTTGAGAAACGTTCGCCAGGCCTTCATCCCCGTCCGTTCTCCCTCGAGGGAGAAGCGAGAAGAAAACATCAAAATTTTTGCTCCATAGCTAAGGGCTTCCCCATGAAACGAATCACACTTTCCCTACTCGTCATTTGTGCTTTTACCGCCGCAACCTCCGCGCAGAATTGGCCGCAGTTTCGCGGGCCGGGTGCGACCGGCGTCACCGAGAGTGGTGCGCTGCCGGTGACCTTCGACGCCACGAAAGCCGCGAACGTGCGTTGGTCAACGCCAATTGCCGGACTCGGACACTCAAGCCCGGTCGCCTGGGGCAAGAAAATCTTTGTCAGCACTGCCGTCAGCAGCGCTGCTAAATCCGAAACGCGTTACGGTCTTTACGGCGACGTCGCTCCGGTAAAAGATGATCCAAAACATACCTGGAAAGTCTTTGCGTTGGACTCGGAAACCGGCCGTGTGCTTTGGGAGCGCACCGCGTCCGAAGGAATACCCAAGGTAAAGCGACACCCGAAGTCGACACACGCCGATTCAACACCGGTTACTGACGGTAAGCACCTGGTGGTCTTGTTCGGCTCCGAAGGTCTTTATTGTTACGACCTCAACGGCAAGCTTTTGTGGAAACAGGATCTGGGAGTGCTCGACTCGGGCTGGTTCTATGACGCGGACTACCAGTGGGAACACGGCAGTTCGCCTATCATCTTCAAGAACCTCGTGATCGTGCAGGCCGATGTGCAGAAGGATTCTTTCATTGCCGCCTACGACATTAAGACCGGCAAACAAGTCTGGAAAACTGCGCGTGAGGAAATCTCGTCATGGGGCACGCCCACCGTTTACGAAGGGAAGACCAGAGCAGAACTGATCACCAACGGTTCCAAGGCGATCCGTGGCTACGATCCTCTCACCGGTAAAGAACTGTGGCGGTTAACTCCTAATTCGGAGGTCACTACGCCGACGCCGTTCGTTGCACATGATCTGATTTTTGTAACCAGCGGTTACGCGCCCATCCAACCGATCTACGCCATTCGCCTCGGCGCAACCGGCGATATCTCGTTGAAAGATGGCAAGGACTCAAACGACTTCATCGCCTGGAGCAAGCAGCGCGGGGGACCGTATATGCCGACACCGCTTGTCTACGGCGACTATCTCTACACCTGTTCGAATCAGGGTGTGGTCACTGCTTACAACGCGAAAACCGGCGAACGTATTTATCAGGAGCGAGTGGGTGGTAAGGGCGGAGCCTTTACTGCATCGCCAGTCGCTTCTGACGGCAAGATTTATTTGTCGAGCGAGGACGGCGACGTGTTTGTCCTAAAGGCCGGACCGAAATATGAACTGCTGGCGACTAACTCCGTAGGGGAAGTGATGATGGCTACGCCGGCCATTAACAACGGGCTCCTGATCGTGCGCGGTCTCAATCATCTGTTTGCATTTGGACAGGCGCCCGCAGCAAAGACTGCGAAGAATTGAGAACGTGGCTGCGCGAGTGGGTCGACTAATTCAGAACCGGGAGCGGTAGCGACCGGATCCGCTTGACCAGGGCACTCGTAAGTCAGGAACCATACCCGGTCGCTACCGCTCCCGGTTCTGAATAGCCGACCCACGTAAAGTAACGATTCCCCAGAGAAATCTAAAACCAAAAGGAACCTTAACCCGTGAAACCAATCCGCCGGCTCGCCATCGCAGTTTTTATCTGCAGTCTCGTCACCATCACCATGGTCACCCCCAGCTCGGCAAAGGTTTCAACCAACTGGCCGCAATGGCGCGGTCCCGATGGCCAGGGAGTTTCGGCTGAAACGGGTCTGCCGGTGGAATGGAGTAACACCACAAACGTGAAGTGGAAAACTCCAATCGCGGGGCGGGGCCATTCGTCGCCGATTGTTTGGGGCAAGAAGATTTTCCTGACGAGCGCGCTCGACGGCGAACCAATAGCGGGACGCACGCCCGGCGTCACGCACAAGCTGTCTGACGGCTCCGATTTTGTGCACCCGGACGCGGTCGGCGCCAATCTCAAACACACGTTCAAGGTAGTCTGCCTTGATCGCGATACCGGAAAAATTCTTTGGGAGCGCGTCGCGTATGACGGACCGGTTTACGATAGCCGGCACAAAAAGGCGAGCTTCGCGTCGTCGACTCCGGCGACGGACGGCAGGTATGTGTTTGCGTTTTTCGGCAGTGAAGGTCTCTACGCCTACGACTTCGCCGGCAAGCTGCTGTGGAAACAAGCCATGCCGAAGATCGGCACAGCCAGCGTCGGCTACGGCGTCTCACCGATTCTTTACCAGAATCTGGTGATCATGTTGTGTGATGACAGTGGCGGCAATTCGTTCATCGCGGCGTATGACAAGAAGACCGGCAAAGAGGCGTGGCGGGTGGCGCGGAAAGTCGACATCACCTGGAGTTCTCCGGTGCTTGTTCATACGAAGAACCGGACAGAGGTGGTAACTGCGGCAGCGGAAGCGATCATTGCTTACGATCCAGCGACGGGAAAAGAACTCTGGCGCCACAAAGGACTGGAGAGTAATGCGGTGCCAAGTCCGGTCGTCGACAACGACCTGGTAGTTTTGACGTCGGGCTATCCCAAGAAGATTGCGTTGGCAATCAGGGCCGGCGGCAGCGGCGACATTACTGGTACGCCGCAAGTCGCCTGGACTTATAACAAAGGCACGGCTTACGTGCCGTCGCCGATTCTGTATGGCGACTACATTTATCTGATGACGGATCGCGGCCTGCTCACCTGCCTCGACGTGAAAACCGGCAAGGTGGAATACGAAGGCGCGCGCGTTCCGAAGCCGCAGATCTTTATGGCCTCGCCGGTCGCTTACGAGGGCAAGATCCTGTTGACGAGCGAAGAGGGCGACACGTACATGTTGAAGGCCGGCCCGAAACATGAAGTGCTGCGCACAAACTCGCTCGGCGAAAACGTGTACGCGTCACCGGCGATTGCTGACGGCAAGATCTTCATTCGTGGCGAACAGAATCTCTATTGCATTGAGGACTAACGGCGGAACATTGACCGTCTGCATTACGTCTTATAGTTTAGAGACTCAAGACGGTTTAGATAATTCAAGTCAGAAATCTCAGGGTCGGAAAGGGGGCCTGCCCCCCGCTGACTGTATGGCATTCAATGAAAGCGGGGGCAGGCCCCCTTCCTGACCTCGAGCTCTCCGCTCTTAGTCGTTTCAAGCGTCTAAGTGGCTCTTAACAGAGGTTTCATCATGTTCGACTCGCAGGAATCCATTCCCTGGCACCGCTCCACAACCGCTCTTATTATCGGCGCCATTATCGTTCCTCCAGTTGCTTTGATCTTTCTTTGGCTGCGGCGGGATGTGGCCACGAAGATGAAGATCCTCGGGTCGGTCGCTATCGTCGTCCTGATAGTCGGGCATACTTCGGTTTATCGTTTTTGGAGTAACAACCGCGCTAACGAAGAGCACTTTGCCGCACTCGAACGTCATCGCGCACAGCAGAATGAAGCAACCGCACCTACGGCTCCGGGTGCGCAACCAGCCGCCGCCACCGCGAGTGTTAGCCCGCAACCCGGACAATCGCCGGCTGCCACTGCTCCAACCGATCAAACCGCCTCGGCGCACGCCTCGAAAAATTACTGGACTAACTTTCGTGGCCCAAACCGCGATGGTCGCTACGATGAAATGGCCGTTCTCACCGAGTGGCCCGCAGCCGGCCTAACACCGATTTGGAAACAACCGATTGGTCTCGGCTATTCATCGTTCACAGTCGCTGACGGGAAAGCCTTCACTATTGAACAGAGACGTTCTCAGGAAGTGGTGGTGGCCTACGACGTCGCTAACGGACACGAGGTTTGGAAACAAGCCTGGAACGCAGAGTTTACCGACTCGACCGGCGACGGTCCGCGCTCAACACCGACCTGGGACGACGGTCGCATCTATGCGCTGGGAGCCACTGGCGAACTTCGTTGTCTCGACGCGCGCAGCGGGGGCGTGCTCTGGGGCAAGAACATTCTGAAAGAGAACGGCGCTTCAAACCTGTCGTGGGCAATGGCCGCTTCACCATTGATTGTGGACGACAAGGTGATCGTGTTACCGGGCGGCGCAAACAAATCAGTCGTGGCCTACAATAAATCCACCGGCGCGCCAGTTTGGAAATCGCAGAGCGATCCACAGGCCTATGTTTCGCCGATGTTGGTGACGCTCGGCGGTCGCCGGCAGATCATCGTCGTCAGTTCCTCTCGCGTTTTTGGTTTGACGCCGGAAGACGGATCGCTGCTGTGGAACCTGACCTGGGACACGTCGATGGGCATCAACGTGTCGCAGCCCATCATGGTTGACGGCAATCACTTCTTTATCTCGTCGGGCTACGGCAAGGGTGCGGCCCTCGTGGAGATTACCGGCAGCGGCAAAGAGATGTCGGCAAAGTCCGTTTGGGAAAACAACACGATGAAGAACAAGTTCAACAGCTCCGTTCTTCACGAGGGCTACGTTTACGGACTCGACGAAGGCATTCTCAGTTGCGTGGACGTGAAAACCGGCGAGCGCAAATGGAAAGGCGGACGCTACGGTTATGGGCAGGTACTACTTGCGAGCGGGCACTTAATCGTCACAAGCGACGAGGGTGAGTTAGCGCTGGTGAAGGCGACGCCGCAGCAGTTTACGGAAGTGGCGCGGTTCGCTGCGATTTCAGGAAAGACCTGGAACTATCCGGCAATCGCGGGCGGTAGGTTGCTGGTTCGCAACGCGAACGAGATGGCTGCTTACAACATCGCCGCACAGTGAACGATTTGGAGTGCGGCGGCTTGACGCCGCTTTCCCTCTCATGCCCGGCGCTTCTCACAGGGGGAGAAGGAGAAGAAAAAGACCGGCCCGCTTCAAGAGGGAGAGGGAAATCAGAAAAACAAATGCCCGCCTAAAGGCGGAACTCCAAACGAACGCCGCCACTTCATTCTGACAAGAGCGAATACGACGCGAGCGTCGTCTCATCCTTAATAAAAATTCTCTTTCCCACAACCACCGGATGCGCCCACGTCGGGCTTTTCGCTATCGAATAACTAACCAATGGCGCGTAGGTTTTTGCATCCGCAGGCAGGACGATCAGTTTCGCGTCGTTTGTTAACGCAAGGATCGCTTTGTCGTTTAAGTTAAGTAACGCCGCGTTCTCACCCATCCGGCCTTCGCTGAGCCAGAGTATCTTGCCAGTGTCAGCATCGAGCGCAAAAAACTGTCCCTTCTTCATTGCAGACATACCGTAAAGCGTATTGCCTTGCAGCACCGGGGAGCTCAGATAGAGTTGCTGTTCTTTGTTGCTCCAAACTTCGCGCGGCACGAGCTGGTCGTTTTCCTTTTCCAGGCGAATCGCAGTTAAGCCCATGCCCTCGCGCGAAAAGATCAGCATGTCCTTATAGGGCACGGTCGTAATTGCGTTCTCTTCGTACTCCGATTTCGCCGGCAACCTCCAGAGCAGCTTGCCGGTCGCCGCATCGACACCGACAAATTCTTTTTGGGTATGGTTAACTACCTGCCGCGTGCCCGCGAGTGTGACGATCATGGGCGACGCGTAGGCTGGTCCGTCGAGTTCGTTCGACCATTTCACCGCTCCAGTTTCACTATCGAACGCAGTCAGAGCGCCTTTGTCGTGACCCCCGAGATGCGCGATCAAGAGACCATTGTCGATCACTGGCGACATGGCCGTGCCGAACAACGGTGAGGTGTTGGGAAACTGTTTTCCGGTTTCGCGCCATTTGAGTTTTCCGCTCTTGGCGTCATGGCAAGAAAGCACGCCGGTGATGCCGAACGTGTATACGTTTCCTTTGCTGACGATTGGCGTCGACTTGGGACCTTTGCCGTGTCCCATCGCCGCCGGGTGCATTTGATAACTAATCGGCTGGGCTGAACGCCAAATCTCTTTGCCGGTCGCAGCGTCCAGAGAAAGCAACACTTCCTCTTCACCCTGGCGAGCGAAAACATAGACTCGTCCGTCCGACACGACCGGCGTGGCGTGCCCGATTCCGACTGTGACACGCCATTCTTCCTTCAACGTTGCGGGCCAGGTTTGCGGCAGCGTGGCGCCGGTAACTCTGCCGTCGCGATTTGGTCCGCGCCACTGCGTCCAGTCCTGCGCGACTGCGATGGATGAGAGCAGCGTGGAGCATATAAGAAGCGTCGACAAGCGCGTCGAATTCATGGTGAGTCCTCCGAAATGTTGGCAAGATCGCCGCCCTCGTATCGGTTTAGTTTCTCTGTGCAACCTCAGTGTTCTCGGTGTCTCTGTGGTGAGTGTTTTGCCTGAATCATGCCACCACAGAGGCACAGAGAACACTGAGGTTGCACAGAGCAAGAGACTTAAAACAGCAACTTCGCCCCAAACTGAATGTGCCGCGGATCGCGCGCCGAAGTAATCTTCCCAAACGTCGGCGAGCCCAGGAAGTTATCGGGCAGATTAAAGTTTGGATGATTGAACAGGTTGAAAATCTCGGCGCGCAATTGCAGGTTGAAACGTTCGGAAAGCGTTGTGTTTTTCAGTAACGAAGCATTCACGTTCTGGTAGCCTGGGCCATCCAGAATGTTGCGGCCGGAATTCCCAAAAGTTCCCGGGGCAGGGAAGGCGAACGCGCTTTGATTAAACCACTGGTCGGGTGTGCGATTTGAAAGAGTGGGATTGCCCACTACGTTTGGACGATCGTTGGCGCCAAAACCAAGAATCGATCGGCCGGTGCCGCTGTTGTCCAGTTCGGATACGAGCGCGACAGTAAACGGCCGTCCGCTCTGCAAGGTGACAATTCCATAACTTTGCCAACCGGAAAGCAGCTTGGTCGCGAAACCTGAATCGTTGAAGTAGCGACGTCCTTTGCCGAACGGCAAGTCATAAGAGTAACTGGCCGAAAGGCGATGTCTGACGTCGAAGTTCGAACGTGCCCGTTCCGCGCGAGTGTTGTAGCTGTTCTGCGGAAAGTTTGGATCGCCGGCGCTACTAAAAAAGTTTGAAGCGTCGTCGATCGATTTCGACCAGGTGTAGGAAACGAGCGCCGCCAGTCCCTGCGACAAACGCTGCTGCAATTTTGCCTGCAGGCTGTGGTAATTCGAGTTCGCGCGCGACTCCAGCAAATCGATATCGTCAAAGCGCGGATTCGGACGCGGAACAAACGGCAGACCGGGCGGCAACACACTCGGCTGTGGCTGATTAATGTCGCGCGCTGTTAACAGATTTGTACCCTTCGACCCGACGTATCCCACTTCGAGAACCGTGTTGCGACGCACCTCACGTTGCACATTCAGATTCCAGTGCTGCATGTAGGCGGTTCGCAGATCGCGCTGGATGGCGAGCGCCGAGTCGGGCAAAGGGAAGGGAAAGAACGACGGAAACGGATGCGCGAGCGTTAAAGGCAAGCCCGGAAGCGAAAAGAAAATGTTGTTATCGAAATAAGGCGAGTTGAAATAAAGCGCTTCGCCCGGCGACAGCGGAGATTGATCGTAGTAGATTCCATAACCGGCGCGCAGCACTGTTCGTTCGGACTCGCCCACTGTCCAGGCCAAACCCACTCGGGGAGCGAAATTGTTTTTGTCCGACTCAAAACCACCGCGCGGCACACCGTTCGTGCCGACGCGCACGAGGGTTCCCGTATTCAAGTCGTAAACATTCGCGCGGTCCGCCGTGTCGACGGGAGCCGTGTTGAGTTCGTAGCGCAGACCGCCCGTTAGCGTCAGCCGCGGCGTGATGCGAAAACTGTCATTGACGAAAAAATTGTAACTCTGCGTGCGCAGGTGTTGCGGGTTATCGACGTGTGCGACGCTGCTCAGCAAGGGAAAACCCAGCAGTAGATCGGCAAGGGCGTTGCCGGAAATTTGAGCGAACGGCGAAAACTGAATGCGGCCGCGCGACTCAACATCCCGAAACGCGTTCTGCTGGGCGAAGCGTAGATCGAGTCCAAACTTGATTAAATGACTGCCGCGGCCGTAACTCGCGGTGTCGAGAATTTGGTAGATATTCGTGACGCTGTTCTGCGGATTATTACCTTCATCACCGAGCGGTGAAAAACCGGCGACCGTAATGAAGCTCAACCCGGTATCTCGTGGATTCGGCGAGATTACCGGCAGGCCCAAATCCTGATTGCGCTGGCTCGCTTCCTGAGTGACTGAGGAAGCCACCCGGCTCAAGGCCGCGCGTGTTTCGTTGACCAGGTTTGGCGTCAACACCATGGTCACGGCGGCCATCGCATTCTGGCTACGGCGCGAAACGGTGTCGCCGAAACCAGGCAGCAGTGAAAACGTTTGACCGGTAAAAGGCTCGAACAGATTGCGGTCGCCAAAACTGTAACGCAGGGTCAAATCAGTGCGCTGAGAAAGTTGCTGATCGAGACGCGCGTCGAAACTGTCGTTACGGTCGCGTTGAATCGGCGACGAAACGAAATTCTGAAAAGGCACGTTGCGGTTCGGCAAGGGATAGAGCGCTGCGATGGAGCGGCCGACCGAATTTTGAAAAGCCAGCGGCACGCGGTTGCCAGGGAAGCAGCCGGTTTGATTGACCGCATTGCATGGTGGCAATGCGAAGGTGACCGGGTCGCGCGGCAGAAACGGATTGCTCACAAAAACCGGATTGCCAAAGATGTCGCGCGACTGCGAAAAATCGCCCGACCGTTCAAGCAGAGTGGGAACGTTTGTGATGCGCGTGATGCCTTCACGCGAGCGCGTCCCTTCGTAATCAACGAAGAAAAACGAGCGGTCCTTTTTAATTGGTCCGCCAAGCGAACCGCCGAATTGGTTGCGCAGGTATTTAGGTTTGGATTCGCTTGCGGGCGCGAAGACGTTGCGAGCATCGAGCGCGCCGTTACGGTGAAATTCGAAGAGCGAACCGTGAACATTGTTGCCGCCTGATTTGAGAACAACGTTCACCTGCGCGCCAGGATTGCGGCCGAAACTCGCGTCGTAGCTGCTGGTCAACATTTCAAATTCGCGAATCGCATCAACCGAAGGCCGCACGCCGAAAGTGTTAAGCTTGGGATCGACGTTGTACACGCCATCGAGCAGGAAGTTGTTGCTGTCTTCCCTGGCGCCATTCACGCTGAAGGCGAAATCACCGCGCACTGAACCTGCTGACCCTGGCGCCGCAGGCGCTGCGCCCGGCACCAACAAAGTCAATTCATAGAAATTTCGTCCATCTAAGGGCAAGCCTTCAACCTGCCGGTTTTCGATTACGGTGCCGATTGAGGCAGAGTCTTTTTTTAGCTCGGCCGGCGGCATTATCAAAGCATCGACGGAAATTGGGCTTACGCGCGCAACCTGCATTACGATATCGACTCGCAACTGTTGGTTAACCTGCAGCACCAGGTTTTGCGGGAAACGATCGAAGCCGGTTGCCTCGGCGCTCAGGACATACGGACCAGGCATCAAAGCGGGAATGGCATATTCGCCTTCACCATTGCTCGTCACAGTCCGCGTTTCGCGCGTGTCGCTGTTGTAAACTTTAATCGTCGCCCCGGGCACGAGTGAGCCATTCGGATCGCTGACGGTTCCACGAACAGACGCCCGATGAGTTTGCGCACCCACTGATGTTGCAAGCGGGAGCAGGACGATCAATATTAACGACTTGAAAACGGTTTGCATGAAGTGATCCTCTTACGGAATCTCGGATGGATTGCGAAACTTCGGAAGCTGAATTTTCTTACTTCTTATTATTACCAAAAATGCATGAACGATGATAGAAGGTTCTTGCACGCGTTCGACGCTGATTGATTACAAAGTCGGCAGTCAATTCTGAAACTGATCACACGAGCTGACCGTATCAATTCGGTAGTGTCATGCGCTCAATTTCGAGCAAGCGATTCATGAGTCCAGCGCGGTTTTCATTTCCTACTATGTACAAAACAATTCTTTGCATCGTTGCAATTATTCTCTTTTCTGCGCTCAGTACTTCGGCTCAAACCAGCAGCACAATTACAGGCGACATTAAAGACACGAATGGCGCCGTGCTGGTCGGGGTTAAAGTCACTGCAAACGATATCGAGACCGGAATCACGAGGTCTACTACGAGCGAAGCTGACGGAAGGTTCGTTTTTCCGGGGCTGCCCGTGGGACTTTATGAGCTGCATGCCGAGTCAGCCGGTTTCGAGCCACTCGCCTTTCCAAATGTGAGAACAACTGTCAACGAAACTACTGCGGTTGTGTTGGTGATGAAGGTTGCCAATCTGAGTGCCGGCGTGACCGTCCAGAGCGGCGAAGCGCTCGTCAACACGCAGACACCCGAACTGAGTTATTTAGTCAACGAGCGCATGATCGAGGCGTTGCCGCTCAACGGCAGAAATTATACCGACCTGGCCTTGCTGCAACCGGGTGTGATTGCCTATCCACACCGCGATGGCGGGTCAGTCGTCGCGCATGGTCTGGCCATGAGCATCAACGGGCAGGACCCGCGTGCGAATGTTTACCTGCTGGACGGGACTCCGCAAAACGATTTCACCAATGGTCCAGCCGGCAGCGCGGCTAGCACGGTGCTGGGGGTGGAAGCGATTCGCGAGTTTCGCGTCGAAGCCAATTCCTATGGCGCCGAGTTTGGTCGGAATGCCGGCGGGCAAATCAACGCGATTTCAAAAAACGGCACCAACGATTGGCACGGGTCGCTTTACGAATTTCATCGCAACGATAGTCTTGACGCGCGCAATTTTTTCGATCGTGGGCAGAAGCCTGATTTCAAGCGAAACCAGTTTGGCGGCAGCATCGGCGGGCCGATCAAACGAGACAAGACGTTTTTCTTTTTCGGTTATGAGTCACTCCGCGAAAACCTGGGCCAAACGATCTCCACCGTGGTGCCCGATCTAAATGCGCGCAGTGGCATCCTGCCGACTGGCACGGTAACGGTCAGCACGGCGGTGCGTCCTTACCTGAATGAGTATCCGCTGCCGAACGGAGCGAACCTTGGCGGCGGGCTCGCGGAGTATAGTTTTCCTTTCAATCGCCAGGTGCTGCAACACTTCACGCAGGGCCGCGGCGACCGCAATTGGAGCGATAAGCAACAGTCGTTTGCGCGGTACACTTTCGACAACGCCGATCAGCAACTGCCGACCGACTTCCCGCAGTTTCCGCGCGCGTTCAGATCGCGTAATCACTTTTTCACAGCCGAGCACCGGCTGATTCAAAACGATCGCACCATCCACACGCTGCGGTTCAACTTCGCGCGCACGCGTATCGGTCAGGACGTCGAAAGCAATACGACCCAGGTGTTGACACCGTTTATTCCCGGTCGCGATTCCATCGGCAACATCGACATTGGCGGCATTCCGCGATTTGGTCCGCAAACTTCCGTCAGCGTGAAACTGACGCAAAACATTTTCGGCGGCGAGTACGGCATGGTGCACACACGCGGGAAACACCTGCTGAAGTTCGGTGGCCTGGTGGAGCATTACCAGGACAACATGGTTAACCCGACCTTCTCGTTGGGTATTTGGACATTCGCGAACCTGCGAAATTTTTTAACGAATGCCCCGCAGAGTTTTCTCGGGCTGACGCCGAATGGCGCGCTCGATCGTTACTGGCGCTTCACGCTTTTCGGCGCCTACGCCCAGGACACCTTCCGCATTCACCCGCGGCTTTCGCTGAACGCCGGTCTGCGTTACGAGACCACAACCATGCCGGTCGACCGTTACGGTCGCGACTCAGCTTTGCCTTCTTTAACTGATCGCGCCCCGACGGTTGGACCGCTTTATGAAAACCCCACGCACCTGAATCTCAGCCCGCGAGTTGGATTTGCCTGGGACGTGTTTGGCGACGGCAAGACGAGCGTGCGTGGCGGCTATGGCGTTTACTTCAATACCAACAATCAGCAGAACCTGATCGTCACTGTTACGAATCCGCCGGCCACGCCGCGTATCGCGGTCGGCATTTCACCGACTTGTGCTTCCACATTTCCAGTCGCGCCGCTGGCATGCCCGTTTGCGAATTCGATCCGTCCAGTCCAGTTTGATCTGAAAAATCCTTACGTAAATATTTATAACCTAAGCGTGCAACGCGAGTTGCCCTGGGATACAGTCGTTACTCTCGGTTATGCAGGTTCCCGCGGTATTCACCTGCTGCGCAGCAACGACGTGAATACGGCGCGAGCGACGATTCGCCCCGATGGAACGCCGTTCTATCCAGCTGGTTCGCCCAGACAGAACACTGCGTTCTCAACCATCGAGCTCAAGAGCAGCGACGGCAACTCGTGGTACAACGCGATGATCTTTGAAGTGCGCAAACGATTGAATCGTCGTTTGAACGTTCAGTCGTCCTACACGTTCTCGCGAAACATCGACACGACGCAGGCGTCAACGTTCTTTTCGGACGCGACCAACGGCACTACCACCGCGTTTCCCGAGTTTCCGGATTTGAACTATAACAAAGGCCTGGCTGACTACCATGCGAAACACAACTGGGTCGTGAATTTCACCTGGGACCTTCCGTTTGCCGAGAAGCTTTCCGGCACGGCTAAGACGCTGCTCGATGGTTGGCAACTAGCTGGCATCAACACGGCGCGCAGTGGCAATCCGTTGACAGTTTTCGTTCAGGCAAACCGTTCGCGTTCTTTGTGGCAGCCCTCGCTCGGTCCCGGGATTGGCCGTGATCGCGCGTCAATGGCGCCGGGGTTCACTTACGATAGCGCAGTGCTTGGTGGACCCGATCAGTATTTCAACCCCGCGGCGTTTGTGATTCCACCCGCCGGTACGCTCGGCAATACCGGTCGCGGAGCCTTCATCGGCCCAAACTTCCGCAGCTTCGATCTGGCTGCGATCAAGAACACAAAAATAACGAAGTTGCTCGGCGACTCGGGTAATTTGCAGCTTCGAGTCGAGGCCTTCAACATCTTCAACCGGCCAAACTTTGCGCCACCGGCGTTGACCGTGTTCGCGGGTGCGGCTGACGTGGAAGCGCCGCTGACGACGTTTGGACGAATTCGATCAACCGTCAATAGTTCGCGACAAATTCAACTTGGAATCAGACTGGCGTTTTAACTTTGAACCCTTGAACTTTGAACTTGGAACTTTGAACTTGGAACTTTGAACTTGGAACTTTGTACTTGGAACTTTGAACTTGGAACTTTGAACTTCCAAAGACCAAGTCCAAAGATCAAAGTTCCAAGTACAAAGCACAAAGTACAAAGCACAAAGTACAAAGCACAAAGCCCAAAGCTCACAATTGAGAATTCAAAATTTAAAATTCAAAACTCATTAGGAGACTCTCCCAACATGCTCTGGATAATCTTTGCTCTCGGCGCAGCACTTTCATGGGGCCTTTATGGCCCCGCACTTCATCGCGGCCAGGTCGCGCTAGGCAGTCCCATGCGCGCGTTATTGTGCGTCGGCGTCGCGTATTTTTTGATCGGCGTGCTCGTGCCGGTTGCCACGCTCTCGTACCAGGGCGAGTTGAATGGCTTCACGCTAAAGGGCTCGCTCGCAGCGACGCTCGGTGGGGCACTCGGCGCTGCCGGCGCGGTTTGCATTATTTTCGCCTTTCGCTACGGCGGCCTGCCGACTTACGTAATGCCGCTCGTGTTCGCCGGCGCGCCGCTCGTAAACGTTTTGTTTTCTGCCTACCTGCATCCTCCAAAGGTGGCGCCAAACCCGTTGCTTTACGTCGGGTTCGTTCTGGCGGCGGCGGGCGCGGGTATGGTCTTGTATTTCAAACCTGCAGCTTGATGGCCGCTGATCGAAGTTTCGTGTCAATGAGTCTCCCCGGATGTCCGCTGCGTTAACGAAGGAGATCGAACATGAGTTGCTTCAAACTAGCCAGGCTGATTAGCGTTGCCACGATCATTTTGACTCTATGCATCGCGGCGGCTGCGCAGGTTGCTGCCGGCGACTGGCCCCAGTGGCGCGGACCGAATCGCGACGGCATTTCGAAAGAATCGGGTCTCTTGAAGCAGTGGGCGCCTGAAGGGCCTCCGCTCGTGTGGAAGGCCAGCGGCGCGGGTGGGGGTTATTCATCGTTTGCGGTTGCGGGCGGGCGACTTTACACGATCGGCTTGCGGGGCGCGCGGGAATACGTGATCGCGTTTGACGTGGCAACGGGAAAAGAAGTTTGGGCGACGGCACACGGCAACGCTTTTCGCAACGATCGTGGCGATGGGCCAAGAGGCACACCGACAGTTGACGGCGCTACCCTGTACGCACTTGGAGGCAACGGCGACCTTTCCGCGATGGATGCGAAGACCGGGCGAATCATCTGGACGATGAACGTGCTGCAGAAGTTTGGCGGCGAAAACATCACCTGGGGAATCAGCGAGTCGCCGCTCGTTATCGGCGAGAAGATTCTGGTTAACCCGGGTGGGCCCGGCGCTTCGATTGTCGCCCTTAATAAAAAAGACGGCTCGCTGATTTGGAAAAGCCAAAGCGATCGTTCCGGTTACTCCTCGGCGATTCCCGTCAAGATTGGCGACACGACGCAGGTCGTCTTCTTCACACATCAACGCGCCATTGGCCTGGATCTAAAAGACGGGAGACTGCTCTGGGAATACGATCGCGCGGCGAACGACGTCGCTAATGTGGCGACGCCGGTAGCGCGTGGTAATCGCGTATTTATTTCGTCGGACTATGGCACCGGGGCGGGATTGGTTGAGATAAAAGCTGACGGCAAAGCGCAGGAAGTGTATTTCACGAAGGACATGCGCAACCATCACAGCAGTTCGATCCTCGTCGGGGATCACCTGTATGGGTTTTCGAGCGGCATTCTGACCGCCATGCGTTTCGATACGGGCGAAGTTGCCTGGAAGGACCGTAGCGTTGGCAAGGGTTCGCTGGTTTACGCTGATGGAAATTTGTATGCGCTGAGCGAAAACGGCGTGGTTGGATTGATCGAAGCGACGCCGGAAGGCTATCGCGAAAAGGGTCGGTTCCGGATCACGCAGAATTCGTTACCGACCTGGACGCATCCGGTGGTTGCGGGCGGGCGATTGTACTTGCGTGACCAGGACACGATCTACGCGTACGACGTGCGCGAGAAGAAGTGACATAAGTAGGGAAGAGCGGGGGCGGGCCCCCTTCCTCACTGTGAGATTACTTGTGTTGCTGCATTTCTGAAAAATGGAGAATGGCTCTAACCTCTCAGGAATTCGACAAGACAAGTAGTCTCAGGGTCAAGAAGGGGGCCTGCCCCCGCTTCATTGCGGGCGAGACGCCCGCGGTCCCAGTAACCGCTATTTTGTTTTCCTTGCTGGGATGTCGCGCCCGCCTTGATGCACGACCAATCCAGTAACCAGCCCTTTCTCATCTCGCGTGAAGCTGACCTTCGCAGCCGCCACCTTCAGATAGAAGTTGTCCGCGCCCTCCGGAAATAGCTCGACCGGGGGCTGCCCGGTGGCCTGACTCATTAATTTCTCGCCGTCTCGGAAAACGGAGAGCTTGAAGCTTGGGCTTACTTCATATTCGCCGACGTATGTGTCATAGACTTTCGTATCGATCACAGGCGCCGGCGTCGTCAGTCGTTTCAGCGCTAACGCTCCGGACTGGCTTTGCGGGTTCAGCTCGAGTGATTTTTTGTAATTAACGATCGCCTGTTCGTTGTTTCCTGCAACCATGTAGGCTTCGCCAAGGCTGTCGTAAACGTTCGCGCTCCGCGGATAAGCTTCGACGTTAAGCTTGAAAATCTCAATCGCTTCTTTTCGTTTATTCGTTTGTAACAACTGATATCCGAGCTGGTTCAATTGTGGCTCAGTGAAATCGTAAACGTTCGGTTGCCTGGCTTTCAGATCGCGATACTGCGCCACTCCGGCCTCTATGCCCCGGTCATGAATCGTTTTCATCAAGGTTTCGGCGAGCGGCATTCGCGGCAGGCTGTAAGGCTGGTTGTAGAGAATATTGGTTAACTCCGCCGCCAACCGGTCGAGACTCGCGCCTTGCGAGGTATTGTCGAGCAAGACGATGAGGTTGCGCTGTTCCGGGTAACGCAACAGCAGAGTATTGAATCCGTTAATGCCGCCGTTGTGGCCGATCGTGGTCACGGTTTCGGGGCCGTTACCGAGTTTGGTTTTACTAATCACCCACCCATAGGCGTAGTTTTCCAAATTCGGTTTGTACATCATCGCCTTCGACTGCTCGGACAAAAGGCGATCCGTGTAGAGCGCCTGGTCCCAAATAAATAAATCTTCCACGGTGGAATAGAGCGAACCCGCTGCGTAAGGCAGCGACATATCGAGGTAAGGCGCGTTGAGATAGCCGTCTCTCGTCTTTATGTAACCTGAAGCGCGCTTTTCAAGAATAGTAGCGGTGTGGTCGTAACCGCTGTTCTTCATGCCGAGCGGATCGAAGATCTTCTCCTTGATAACCTGCTCGTAAGGGCGACCCGTAATCTTCTCGATGATTGCTCCCAGCAGAAAATACCCGGAGTTGTTGTAGGAGAACTTGCTGCCGGGTTCGAACTCCAGATCGTTACTGGCAAACTTTTTGACGAAGTCGTCGACGCTATACGGGTTCCGGCTGACGTCGGCGATGAATCCCGGCAGGCCGGTGTAGCTTGGTATGCCGGAGGTGTGGGTTAGCAGTTGATGAATCGTGACTTTCTCGCCGACATCTTTGCGGTAGTCCGGCAGATAATCAGAGAGTTTGCCATCGAGTTTGATTTTGCCCTGTTCCGCCAATTGCAGAATCAAAGTGGCAGTGAACTGTTTGGTTATTGAACCGAGACGAAACCTGGTTTCGGGCGTATTGGGAATATTCCATTCCATATTCGCGAGTCCGAAACCTTTTTTGTAAATCACTTTTCCGTTTTCGGCGACGAGTACCGAGCCATTAAATGTTTGGTACTTACTTGCAAGCGCCATCACTTCATCGATCTTTGCCGCTTTCTGCGCCGCGGTTTGCGCAGTGAGGTAGCTGGTAGCGGTTAGAAATAAAGCGACGAGGGTAAGACCACGCAGGCCGAGCAAGCGTGAGTCGGATTTGCTGTTCATTTTGATTCTCCTGGAAATATTGAAGTGCCAGAGCGGGGGCAGGCCCCCTTCCTCACCCTGAGATTATTTGAGTTGCTGCATTTCTGAAATGGACAATGGCTCTCAACCTCTCAGGAATTCGACAAGACAAGTAGTCTCAGCGTGAGAAAGGCCCCCGCTTGCTGTTCACAGGGGCAACCTCACCTCAGCTACTCCGCACGCAGCGCCGGAATTAGGGGCGAACGAAGTGCGGCGCGCGTCGCGATGAGCGATATTGCCAACCCGCATATGAAAACCGCCAACAATAATAATCCGAGGGAGACTCCTGGCAACTGCGCGTGGCGCGAGAAAACTACCGGTGAGATTGCGAGTAGCGCGCAGATCGTTCCGGTAAATAGGCCGCTAACCAAAAGCAGGACATTCTCCGCGACGACGATAATCATAAAGTGCCTCGAGTTGTAGCCCACCGCGCGCAACAGCGCGAGCTCTCTTTGTCGTTCCAGAACATTGCGCAACAGCACAGCGCCCATACCAAAGGTGCCGAGTAGCAGACCGAGGGCTCCGAGCATTTGAAAGGTAGAGAGATACGTGTTTTCAACCCGATGAAAGTTTGCCAGGCGCTCGTTTGTCGGCACTACATCAAAGCCGAAGTCGGATAGTTGATCTTCGAGCGCCGTGCTTACCGGCGCAGCGCTTGACGGTGTAGGCGTATCGATCAGGAAAAATCGGTAACCTTCCTGCTCGGGAAAAGCACGCAGAAAATTCGGTTCGCCCATCAGCAATTCGCTCTGAAACAGACTGTCTGCCAGGGCTGCGACGATGCGCAGCTTCAACTCGCCGCGTGGGGTAGTTAGAACAACATCCTCGCCGAGTTTGCGGTGCAATACATAGTTTAGAGAATTTGCATCGGCGATTACGGGCAACGCGCCATCGGAAAATTCCCGGTTCAACAATAGCCAGGGATTGTTTTTTTCGTCAGCGCTCGCTGCCAGTGAACTTTGAAACACGAAGCGGTTCGCCTTCACGAATTCCGACGTGGTGCCGATAATTTTTGGATTTCCCGGCTGGTATAAGTTGAGGCAACTAGCGTCGTCGCCCGGCCTGACGCGGAAGCGCGTAAAGCACACTCCATCGAGCACCGTGTCATTCCGGAGGTTCAGCGAGGCGCGACCCTCACTCGTGTTCAGATCGTGAACGATGGGCAAGAGCGACTCAGCCAGCAAAGGATAACCACCATTGCCGGATTTTGTTTCCCGCGTTGCGTTCGTGTTGTCGCGATGTCGGAAAGCGTCAACGGAGACAATGATAAATGCCGCAGCGGCGATTAATGCGATGCACAACACGCTGCGACCGGGACGATAGGTTGCGTTTCTAAAGCCAAGCTTCATGACCGGCCACACGCCGTTGCCGTGAATTGGCAGCGGCCGATCGCGGCGCAACCAGTGAGCCTGATAGCAAAGCGCGGCTATCAGCAACAGCGTACCGCCGGCAAAGAATCCGGCGACTTGCCCGATCCGGCCAAGTGCGGCGGCGAGCAACAACAAGCCGGCAAGCACGGTAAACATAAGCGCGCTTCTAAGTGATGTAAGCCATCGCCCTGACCTCGTGTTACGTGCCGCCTGAAGTCGGTTCAAGCTTCCCGTTAACAAACTGCGGGTTGACTGTTTGCCAATTTGCCGCAAGGTCCAGAAGACGCAAACGATCGCCGCCAAGATTCCACCAAGCGCTCCTAAAACAAGAGATAGCGGCGAAACGTACAAACGAAGTGCGGTTGTTCCAACTGCGCCCACCCACCAGGTGCGCAACCCGAGCATCATCAACGCGCCGTAGCCGACGGCGCCAAACAATCCCAGCACACTGCCGCTCACCGAAAGCAGTATTCCTTCAAAGAGAAATAGAGAACGAATACGTGACGCCGAAAATCCAGTGGCCTGCAGAACACCGATTTCGCGCAGGCGTTGTTCAATTCCAAGTTTGAAAAACAGCGCCGCGAGCATCAGTGCCGAAACAACGAGGAAGAAGCTGAAGTAGAGAAAATATTCGCCGAAGTCGGTAGCCCCCTGGGAGGCTTCTAGTCCGGCGGCGCGCACCGGCAGAACTGCAAATCCCATCTGCGCTGGAGTGAGTGAGGCGCGCAAATTCTGCTCGAAGAGTTGGCGCCTGGCGGAAAGATCGGCTCCAGAGTTTGGTGAGATCCGAACTGAGGTGACTTTGCCGAACCGCGACTGCCAGAGTCGCTGCGCATCCTGCAACATGATGAAACCCTTAGGCGTGGTGCGGTGTTGCTTCCAGTACTCCTCGTCCTGAGGACGCACGCGTTTCAGATCAATCGGAAAAGGCGGGTTCCAGTCGCCAAGCGTTTCTGATTCGGTGATGCCGGGATAGTCCGGCACGAGATCGCGATCGTCTGCCAGCCCTTTTAACGGAATAACGCAGGCGACACGAAACTCGGCGGACCTGGTGGCAAGTTTTCCTTCCTCCAACCAGACATAGTAATCGAGCGTGATGCGGTCTCCCGTTTTTACGGCCAGATCGTGGGCCGCCCACTCATTGAGCAAGATTGGCGGCAAGGGCGTTACCTGATCGTTATCTTTGCTGGGTGCGCTGTTCGCGTCGCAACCCTCGCCGTTGCGCTCCAACGACTCAATGCTTTCGCGACTGGCGCCGGTAATTATTGAGTAGGGAATAACGCGGCCATCGTCACGGCGAATACCATTGACTAGATATGAAAGATACTCAGTAAGGGTGGCGGTTTTGAAGGTCAATGAGTCGTCAATGCCCTGCGCAAGCGAATCTGAGAGATAGCCGGCCTCGCTTTCAAATGCGAGGGCGCGTTGCTTGTCGAGCGCGCGTAGCTTGATGCCGTAGTCCTCAAGCTGCGCGCTTTCTTTAAGTATCGAACCCAAGGAGGTTGCCACACCCTCCGCCTTCGCCACATCTGATCGGTTCACTTCGCTGGCGAGGATCGTATTTACCTTACCTTCCTGCGCCAGTTCCTTTTGTAGCATGCTGAGGGAAACGAACACGGCACGCGTTGCGGTGTGCTGTGGCTGAACCGAAAACTGGCCGAGCGCTTCCGGAGCGAGGGTTGCGCGCATCGTGAGCCGGAGCGTCTGACCGAGATCTTCTTTACGACTGTGCAGAGACTCAATTGGGATCGCCGAGGGTTTCTGAATCCGTAACAGCACGGTATCGCCGGACTGCGCGCCCACTTCATTCGCCAGGTTATCGCTTATCAGAATCTCGCGATTGACGGGTGTCTGCTGTTGCCGGTGATGGAACTGCCAGAACTTGTCGTCGACGCCGTAGACTTTAATTCCCGAGCCGACTTTGCTGCTCCGTTCGTGAGTAATGGTTCCTTCGAGGGCGATCAGAGAAACGGCGCTATTAAAACCGGCGGTAGCGAACCGGGGATTCTGCTGCAGGTCATCTGCAAGCTGTTGGCGAAAAAAACCGGGCGCGGCGACTACGTAATCCGTATTTCCCAGGCGTTGCAGAAACAAATCGCGCAGACTCGAGCGCACGGAGTCGCCGACAAGCAAGGCGCCGGACAGCACGGCGACTGCCGTGGCGACGCCCAAAATCACGGCGAGATTGGTGCGCCAGTAATAACGAAGATTGCGCTTTAGTAGAGTTGAAGTTTGCATCACATCAGTTGCAGCTGATGATCTGTTAACTCGTAGCGAAGGGGAAACCGATTTGCCAGTTCCGCGTTGTGAGTTACCACCACGAGGATCGTTTGCTGTTGCTGATGCAGGTCGAGCAGGAGCGAGGCGACAACATCCGCCGCTTTGTGATCGAGGTTGCCGGTCGGCTCATCACACAGTACGACTTGTGGTTTCATAATCAACGCGCGCGCCAGAGCTACCCGCTGCTTCTCGCCTCCGGAAAGTTGCGCCGGACGATGATCGAGCCGATCGGCTAAGCCAACCTGTTCCAGCAAACGTCGCGCACGTTCCAGACTGTCCTCGCCGTTCCGGGAAACGAGTGTCGGTGTCAGCACATTCTCAATCACCGAGCATTGAGGCAGCAGACAATGGTCCTGAAAGATGAAACCGATTTGCTGATTACGGAAGGCGGCCAGCTCTTTTTCTTTTAATTGAAATGGATTTTGCCCGTTGAGCGTGATGGTGCCGCTGGTTGGCGTTTCGAGCGCGCCCATCAGGTAAAGCAGCGTGCTTTTGCCGCTTCCGGACGGGCCCATGATCGAAACCGCGTCGCCGTGCGCAAGTTCCAGGGACACATCGGTAACGACCTTTAGCGCGCCGTTCGGAGCAGGGTACTCCTTTGAAACTTTTTCGACCTTCAGCACAAAGGCTCCTCAGTTAACGCGCATTGGGTTTGGAGTACCGCCTTTAGGCGGGCTTTTATGACTGGAGAAAAAACCCGCCTAAAGGCGGTACTCCAAACCATCACCGACCTAACGTTCGCAGTCTTCGTAAACTTTAAGCACGCGATCCGCCATCTGCGCAACGCTGTAATGCTTGCGCACGTTTTCGAATCCGTGCTGACCAAGCTCGTCGCCCAGCCCTGGTTCGTCGTGAATTCTCAAAATGCCGGCAGCCAAACTATCGGCATCGTCAGGCGAGACCAGCAAACCGCCGCCCGTCTTTTCGACCACTTCGGTGAACCCACCGCGACGCGGTTGTACCACGGGAACGCCGCACGCCATTGCCTCAAGCAGAAACAAGCCTTTCGGTTCATCGTAAGTCGCCGGCACTGAAAGCAGATCGAGGCTGCGAAGAAAATTAATTTTCTGTTCGCGATCCAGCACGCCGCGGTAGTTGAACTCACCAGGGAAACCCGACTCTTTCATCGTGTTCTCGATGTCAGCTAAATACGTTTTGTGTTCAGGCGCGAGGTAGCCGGCAACCTCGAGCCGCGCGTTTGGCAGCCGGTTGTTTTGTCGCAAACGGCGGTAAGCCTCCGCCAGCACGTGCAGTCCTTTTTCTGGAGCAAGACGCGCAAAAAAACCGACTGTGAAAGGTCCCGAGCGGGCGGGCGGCCTTTGTTCGTAGCCATTCAGATTGATGCCCAGCGGCACGACGCGAATCTTTTCTTGCGGTATGCCGAGATAACCCGGCATGAACTCGCCGTAGTAATTGCTCACCGCGATAAACGCGTCGACGTATTCGATGTTAGCGCGGATTAAGTCTTTGGCTTCGCTGCGATAGGGTTCCTGCAATCCCTCGAGAAAGAGATCCTCGCCTTGTAAGGTGCAACAGATGGGACGGCCAAGCGCTTCGCGAAGCGGCTTGGCTAAACCGAGCAGAAGCGTGTACGGCAAACTGATGACATCAGGCGGGCCTTCGTGTTTCAGCCAGTCGAGCAGTTTTCCGATCTCCTTTTGCTGAAAACCCGATTCACCCTTCAGCATCGAAACGGTCAGTTTTCCAAGCATGTCCGGACTCGTGGAAATCGAACGACGCGAAGCGAGTCGCAACATTGAAGTGGAATCCCACACGCTATCGAGCCACGCAGGCAACTTGCGAAAGAGCGGAACATATTGTTCGAGGTAAACGCTAATACCGCCAAAGAACACTTTCTCCTCACTGACGTTGGGTTCGTCAGTGAGTGTGGGCGTGTAAACCGGCAGGAGGGTGACGTCGTGACCGCGCGCGATCAATTCCGTGGCCAGCGCGTTGTCGCGCAGGCAGCTGCCGCAATACATCAGCCCGGCGCCGCCAGTTAGGTAAAGGATCTTCAAGAGAATATGTAGGACAGGCATTTCTGCGTGTCCTTCGTTTTTAAAGGCCAACGAGGGACAGGCAGGAATGCCTGTCCTATAGTTCAGACCGCCGCGGCGCGTTGAAACGCGCGACGCGCGTACAGGTGTTCGAAAAGATTGCCTTCATGCGGTTGGTCCCAACTGACCTGGCTAGTGGCAACCGGTCCGATGTTCAACCGGTCGACGTTCGCCGAGGCAAGTAGCCGGTTAATTAGTTTCGCGTCCGCCGTGATCGCAGTTACAACCAAACTTGGGCCAAGCGCTTCAGGGATGCTGTCCTGCGGCGCCGTTACCACACTGGCAAAGGGAAACATGAATTCCTTGTTTGCCAGCGGATGATCGGGCGCTTCGCAGCGCACGATAGTAGGCAACAAATAAGAGCAGCCGTCGTTAACGGCTAAGCGTTCGCCTTCGCGGTGTTGCGCTGTGACTTCCTCAGCGCCCGCTTCAGTTAACCCTTGCGAAATCATTTGTGAAATACGACCAGCAACATTGCCGTCAGCGAAGGGAGCAAGCTTGGCGTCAGGATCGGTAGCGGCACGCGGTGTTATGAGCGCAAGACGCGCAGCCAGGGCTTCGCTAATCTCGCGCGCGTGAGACGGCACCCAGATGCTTGAAGCATTAATACAAGAGCGGCCGCCATTGTCAGCGATGGAGCGGACCATCACGTCCAAATAGTCTTCCCAGCGGTCAATGCAGTCTTCGCCGATCACGACTTTGCTGAAGCCGGGCCCGTGAATCTCGATGCGCGGATCGCCGCTCCATTGGCTGGTCGAGCCGGCGTCACCGAAAATCATGCCGCGACCGCAGTTGCGCAAAATCTCGCCCGCACCCGCATGGTCAGTCGGGTAGAAGTAAAACGCCTCGCGTGGCGCTCCGGCACGAATCAACGCCTGAATTATTCGATACGGACTCCACGGCTCCGCGCTTCCAGGTTTGAGAACGAGTGGAATCTTCAACGGCACCGCCGGAATCCACAGCGAATGAACGCCCGGAGAATTACTGGGCAAGACGACGCCGAGCGAGTCAGCCCGCGGATAAAAACTCAACGGCTGGCCATTGAGTTCGCCGAAACCTCGATCCAAAACTTCCCAGTCGACATTTCGCGTTAGCCCGTTGAGCACGCCGCCCGCTTCGGCGAGGACCGTATAAATCTTCCGCATGTTATTTCGAGCTAAGACGTGAGGCATGCCCGTAGTTGCAGATATGTGCTCGACGTATTCGTCTGCCGTCTGCGTTCCCTCGCCGAGCGGCAGCGGGTCGTTGAGAAAATGATCCGCAGCCCGCGCACACATCTCGACGAGTTCGCGTGTGGAAAACGCCGCGAGTTTTTCGCGCGCTGAACGCTGGTTGCGTAGATCGCGTCTAATCAAACCGGCATTCGCCTGACTGACCTCAACGAATAATTCGCGGGTTCGGTGATGCGGAATTTGCGCGACGTCAAGACTTCGGTAGGGCTCACCGCCGCGCAGAATGGGAATGTGAATCATAACGATTTCGGAATTCGGATTTCGGGTTGCGGATTATGTTGCTGTCCCCAGATTCCACAGATTAGAAACGTAATAAACGCAACAAGACACGCACAAGCACCCAGGGAGAAAAACCTTCTCAAATCACTTGCCGACCTACTGCTTCCGCGTAATCGGTTTAATCTGCGGTTACACATCAATCCGCAATCCGCAATCCGAATTCCGCAATCCTAATAAACGCCTTCGACAACCGACGATTGCAGTCTCGAGAACGGACGAACATTTCTGACGCCGTCCCACGGATACAGTTCACATGGTGGCTCACGTTCAGCTTCGTCACGCTCCAGAAAGCGCGGCATGAAAAACTCTTTCGTAAGTGTCGTTAGCCTCACACGGCCGGTTTCACCATAACCAACAATGCGATCGGGGTTGTCCGGGTCGACCACTTCAATCATCGCGCGCGGTTGCGGTGGATAATAGATGACCGCGAAATTATCTTCCGCCTTGCGTGGCTTGTGCACCGCGAGTCCCATCAGCGTGTTGCCATACGTTGGCGCAAAATAAGCGCCTTCAAGTAATTCTTCTACGGCGAAGCGATGAAACTGCGGCGTCATTTCCGTGCCGCCGCAAAACACGCCGGTGATTCCCAGCTTCTTTAATGAAATTCGCTCGCACAGCGCTTCCAAAAGTTTTGGCGTGGTAAACAGGCAGTGAATATTGTCGTGCGCGCGCAGCAGCGTCAGACCTTGTTCGACGACGTGCTGCTTGTATTGCTCAGCCATCTTCGGCTGTCCCATCTTCAGCAGCTTGATTACCCAGCGCGGATCAAGATCGATCATGAAGCAGATGCCGGCCCGATATTGCGCGAGATGTTCGACTGCGAGGCGCAGACGGCGCGGGCCGGTTGGTCCGAGGGACAGCCAGTCTGCGCCCTTCGGAAAAAACTCATCCGGAAGCGTGTGACTAAACGCTTCATAGTCGATGCGAAAATCGTCAATATTGATCCGAGATTTTGGAACGCCGGTGCTGCCCCCGGTTTCGAAGGTATACACCGGACGATCCGCATAACCCTTCGGCACCCAACGCCGAACGGGACCGCCACGCAACCATTCATCCTGAAACGGTCCTAACTGCGCCAGGTCGTCGTAAGTGTTGATGCGATCGCGCGGATCCCAACCGAGTTTGCTCGCATAATCCAACCAAAACGGACAACCGGTGGCTGGATCGAAATGCCAGGCGACGACTTCGCGCACCCACTCGTCGAGGCGCTGGTGTGATTCTTGGATGTTGGTTGCGAGAGTTGCTTCAGCAGTAGACATTTGCTTCGGTTTAGACGAACTGAATCGGAATAATGCTTTAACGTTAAAATACCAGACGAAGTTTTCAAAAGATAACGGCGCGGCTAAGAATTTGGAGTGCGGCGGCTTGACGCCGCTTTGTAATAGCCGAGTCTCCGTTTTTCAGTAATCTAAAAAAACTATAGCGGCGTCAAGCCGCCGCACTCCAAATCGGAGCGCCCTTTTTTTCGTCGGTAAGGTGGAGTCCAGTTTGTGGCTCTTATTACCGAGCGGCGAGATAATCCGAAAACAGTAGTGAAAGACATCCACGCCACGATCTCTACAGCGGTTGATTCACGCCGCTCACTGACGCTGCGCCACGAGGCGTTTGCCGAACTCGTGATCCGTTTCCAGGACATGGCTTTCGCCTGCGCTTACGCCGTGCTCGGTGATTCTTATCTTGCTGAAGACGTTGCACAAGACGCCTTTGTTGTCGCCTGGCAGAAGCTCGATCAACTTCATGAAGCTAACGCTTTTCCGGGTTGGTTCAAACGCATTGTGTTGAGCCAGTGTAATCGGCTGACACGCGGCAAGCGCTTACAGGTTGTGCCGCTCGAGGTGGGGATGAACCATGCCTCAAGCGATCCTGGCCCGCACCTCGTCGCTGAAAGACATGAGCTATTGAAAAAGGTGTTGCGAGCGATTAAAGCGCTGCCGGAGAACGAACGTCTGGTCACCACGCTTTTCTATGTGAACGGATATACGCAGGCTGACATCGGCAACTTTCTCGAAGTTCCGGTATCGACCGTCAACAAACGTCTGCACACGGCACGACAACGGCTAAAGGAAAGCGTCGAGGTGTTCAAAGATAATCTCAAGCAGCAACGTCCCTCGCGCGACCGTGCGTTTTCTGATCGGGTTAATGCCAGTCTTCGACCGCTGAGCGATGAAGACTGGGACCCTATCAAGAAGATCGCCTTTGCGCGAATGGCGAACGATGCGGCCGGCAGGGAACTCTGGCTACGGCGCCGTCAGAATTTTGACGAGAAGCATTATGTGCGCCGGCATTACGTCGCGGAACACGCGGATTCGGGACAAATTCTCGCGTATGGTTCCATTGAACAGACTATCTATCTGCCTAAATACCGGCTGTTCATAGTAGGCGATCCGCGTTGGTTAAAAGCCGGCGTTGGCGAACAGTTGCTGGCGCGCTTACTAAACGATCTAACCGAGGCAAATGCCGTCAGTGTCTCCTGCCGGGAAGATGCCGCGAAAACGGAGCTGCTGGCATTGCTCAAGACCCATGGCTTTGCAGAATCGGATCGAGTAATGGACTTACGATTGGAGATTGCGGAAGCCGACCCCGCATCATTTCTGGGAATTGCAGCGAGAACAAAAGCGTCGGGCATAACGATCAGTTCGCTTGCGGAGGAACGCGAGCGAGATCCGCATTCCGTTGAGAAGCTCTACCAGCTAACCAGCAGCTTGCATCAGGATGTTCCGGGCCAGACACCGTTTGCGCCGCCGGCTTACAACGAGCGCGAAGCACGGCTGTGGCTAAACATGCCTTACGTTTTGCCGGAAGCCTATTTCATCGCTAAACACGGGGACGAATATGTGGGCGTGAGTGATGTCAGTTTGTACGACGCTTTGCCGCACGGCCTTACACAGGGTTTTACGGGAGTCAGGCGCGCGTACCGGCGGCAGGGAATCGCTACAGCCTTAAGACTACGAGAGATTGAATATGCGAAGGAACATGGCTACAAAGTGATTCAATCCTTCAATCGTCCCAAGCAACTGGCGGCCCTGGCTCTAAACGAGAAGCTGGGCTTTCGACTAGTCGGCACCACAGTCACGCTGGAAAAGTGTTTGAAAAACGTGATCGAAGTGAACAGCGCCGTTTATGACCAATATGCCGGGCGCTATCGGGATGATGAACGCCGGCCTGATATCGAAATGATTGTTCGCAATGAAGCCGGTCGGCTGACGCTTGAAGCAGTTGGCCAAAAAGTCGAATTGTTTCCCACTTCGGAAACCGAGTTTTTCGTTAAGCAGTTTTATGGCGCGGCCACCTTTGTACGTGACGATCTCGGCCGCGTGAATTTGCTGAACTTCCTTATGCCCGAATACAAGACCCGACAGGCGACTATTCAAAACGCGAAAAGGATTGGCGACCAATGACCGAAACCAAAACCAACGTCAGAAACTCTCAAAGACTTTGCATCGTGGTGCTAATCCTCTCTGTCGTTGCCGCGCTTGCGTTTGTTTGTAAGGTTCGCGTCACAGCGAAGACAAACGACGCGCTGCGGACGCAAACGAATTCGGCTGCGAACGTTAAGGTCGCCGAACAGGTCTACAAAAATATTCAGGTCTTTAAGGGGTTGCCGGCTTCGGACCTGGAGCCGACCATGGCGTTCATTAGTGGCTCGCTGGGTGTGAAGTGCAGCTTCTGTCATGTGACTCCATTCGACAAAGATGATCGGCCCACCAAGCAAACCGCGCGACGAATGATTCGCATGGTGTTTGATCTGAATAAGGGCAGCTTCAATGGCGACAAGGCTGTGACTTGTTTTACCTGTCATCGCGGAGCGCCGCAGCCGCTTTCTGTTCCAGCCGTCGGGCAAAATTTGTGGCAGCCGGGTCAGCCCGCTGAAAAGGAGGCTGCGCTACCAACCGCCGATCAGATCCTGGATAAATACGTGCAAGCGCTCGGTGGCGAACAAGCCTTCCGTAAATTGACCAGCCGAGTGGCGAAAGGCTCCCGCATCGGCGCAGATGGGGTACTCGTACCTGAGGATGTTTACCAGAAAGCCCCCAACAAGATTCTTACTGTCGTTACTTATCCGAAGGTTGCTTTCAGTACCGGCTACAACGGAACCGTGGGCTGGGGAAGTAGCAGCCAGGAGGGAGTGAGAGAATTACCGGCGCCCGTATTGGCCCAACTCAAAACGGAGGCGGAGTTCTACAAAGAGATCAAGCTGAAGGAGTTGTATCGGAAATTGAATGTCGTGGGAAAGACAACGATTGCAGATAGCGAAGTCTACATTATCGAGGCGACGCCGAAGGACGCGCCGCCCGCTGGCCGGCCGGAGAAATTATATTTTGACGCGCGTACCGGATTGCTGCTGCGACGTTACCTCGAGTCGGAATTATTGCTGGGTATGTTTCCGCTGCAAACTGATTACAGCGACTATCGAGAGGTCGATGGAATCAAACAGCCGTTCCTGATTCGCTGGTCAATGCCGGGACGAAGCTGGGGCCGGCAGGTTTCAGAGATAAAGCAAAATGTGCCGCTCGATGACGCGCAGTTTAACGTGCCGTCGGCAAAACCGTGAGGCCCTTTATCCGTCTTCAGTGGGAGAGGGAGTAACGAGCGGCAGACAGCATGTCTGCGCTCCCAGCTCACGGTCCGCCGACGGTTCAGGCGGCGGATAGCTTTGCGCGCTCTTCTTCGATCTGGCGAATCCTGGCGCGAAGCCAATCCTTAACTCGCCGCTCGAGTTTTGCCTCGTTGTCTTCGTACTCCAAATCCTCGATCGTTTCGCCAGACTCGTTCAAAGGAATGAAATGGCAGGGAATGACTTCGCCCTTATGGTCGGAGGTGACAAAGTCAATCAAATGGCAATCGTTGCACGGGTGTGTGTGATTTGGGTCGGCGTAGTTAATGCAGGCGAGGGAGTCCTGGAAGGCTGATTTGGGTTGCCACGGCGTGCGGACCGATCTTCCATACCCACCCTTTTCGATGAAATCCAATTCACCTTTGAGAACTTCAAGAATGTCGCGATCGTCTTTAGCCATAACATCCACCTCCAGTTTCGCTGGCCTGCGTCGGCGCCGCCCGCCGCGCCGACAATTAATGGTTGCGCGCAGCTCCGGCGGTGCGCTTCATGAGCTGCGGTTGACTCGTTAGCGCTATAGTTTTTGTAGTGAGCTGCTCTTTGAATAGTCGCGCTGACGCATCGAGAAAATCGTAGGAAGTTACAATTCCGACGAGACGTCCGTCATCAAGTACCGGCAAACAACCCACCCGATTGCTGCGCATGATCTCCAGAGCCTCAAGCGTGGGAGTTGTTGATGAAACGGTAAGCGGTTCTGGCGTCATGATGTCGCGAACCGAAACAGTGGTTCGTGAGGATCCCTGAGTCAGCAGCTTGAGCAGGGCCCGATGCGATACGAGGCCAACCAAACGTCCTTCACTGTCTTCGACTGGAACGTGCCTGATATGTCGCCAGGTCATTACGCTTGCTGCCAGGTCAACTAGATCATCGGGGCGTACCGTAAAGAGATCCGTAGCCATAAACTGACCAACCGTTTGATAGCCCTGGCTCCACTCAGTCGACTCATCAATTTCGAGAATTGGCCAACTATGAACCGGTTCCTCAGTCTTCTGCCTTCTGAGCATCTCGGCGGCAAGCGCGCGGTTGCGCACCTCACATGGCTTTTCACTGATCGCGCTCAGAGACTTCATGATCCATTGACTACCAGTTTGACCGCTGCGGACGCGGTCCTCAATAACACCGAGATAATGATCAACTTCGGGAGGAGCCACATTCGCTTGCTTTAGTCCCTGGCGCGCCAACGGCAGCAGATGATCGAGAATGAGTTGGGGGGCTGCATGTGTCTCTCCATCTACCCAGTTGAATTGCGCGTTCAAACCGTGACGTGCTGCCGCGAAGAAGTTTGCCTTGGCATCGTCAAACGCCATGACCTTCGAGACTTCGCCATATTCGTCCGGCAACGAAACCATTAGTCCGACAAAGAAAGCGGTGTTGGCAATTTCGTCGACCACTGTTGGACCGGAGGGAAGCGCGCGGTTCTCGATTCGCAAATGACCAACACCGTTTGTGACTCCGTAACAGGCGCGATTCCAGGGCCAGATGCTGCCGTTGTGCATTCGCAGCGCAGTTAGTTGAGGAATCTCACCGCGAGCCAGCACGGAGAGCGGATTCTCGCCGGACTCATTAATCATGATCATGCGAAAGCGAGCGATCTGTTCCTGAAATAGCTCCAACACTGAGCGCTCAATCCAGCGTTCGCCGAAACTTACACGCGTGGGATGGCTGCGTCCCTGCTGCGAGAGGGAACGAGCATCGATTGAGTGCTGGAACAAGGCGAGTCGAGTTTCCTGCCATAAACGGTGACCGAATAGCAGCGGAGAATTAACGGCGGCCGCCAGCACCGGAGCGGTGATGAGCTGCGCGATATTGTAGAGCGGCGCGAACTCCCTGGGGCTCACCTGATAGTGAATCTGAAAGCTGGTATTACATGACTCCATCATGATGTTGTCATGCGTAAAGTTGATCTCGTCGAGCCCCTTGATGTGAATGCTGAACGGTCCGCCGCGAAGTCTGACAACCGAATCGTTTAATTGCTGGTAGCGAGGGGCCGGCGTCAGGTTTTCAAGGGTGAGATCAGACTTTCGCAGTGTCGGCAAAATTCCTGACAGCAAAACGTCAGCGCCGAAATGGTTAGCGCTCGAACGCGCTTGACTCAAGACTTCATTAAGCTCCGACTCCATTTGCGAAAAGCAGTTGCCACTGAGATCCAATGGCGTAAGGTTCGCTTCGAGATTGAATTTTGCGATCTCCGTAGTCAGTCTTGAATCGTTAGCGTGTTCGAGTACTTCAACAGCGACTGGGGCGGGTCGGAGATTTTCATCGACGAGAAACATCTCCTGCTCGGCGCCTATGCGGCGAACACCGCTCTCGAGCAAATCGTGGTCGAGCATGTAATCGAGCGAACGCAAATCGTCGAGCAGTGCCTTCATGAACATCTGCTCTTTTTGTTCGTCAAACTCTGGCGTTACATCGTGGTCGCCCATAGTCGGCCGATCCTCTTACAGCTTCTTCGTCGTCGAACGATCCCTGCGGAGCTAGCTAACCGGGACCGCTTCAGCTACCGGTTCCATTTCCACCGCTCTCGGGAACAAGATGTTGTTCTCCAGGTGAATGTGTTGATGCAGATCTTTTTCCAGCGCTTCTAGCGCCGAATAAAGCGTGTGGTAACTGAAGCAGGCGTCGGTCGGCGGCACGTAGTCCGCGCTGAGCGCTCGAATCTCTTTCAACAACTCTCCCGCTCGATCGTGTTCCAGCATCATCATGCGCACCGGATTGGCGACGGTGCCAAATGGTGGTCGAAACAGAGGCACGTTCTGCTTTGCCGAGGCCTCCATTCTGACGAGGTAAGGGAAGAGAACTCGCTCTTCCTTCGCCATATGAGTGTCGAGATCAGCTCCCAACTCTCGAAACAACACATTGATTCGTAAGAGCTCAGGATGATTTTCTGCGTGCGCCGCACAAACTTTTTCAAACAACGAATTTAGCCTGGCAATTTCAAGACGGGTAAAACTGTGATGCTTGCCAACGATGTGATCGATGAGGCCCTCGAGCGTTGCGGTGAGAAAGTTTGGTTCTTCCCCTTCAAGATGGGAGGTTGCAGTGAGTTCCCGTTTGACATCCTCAAGCGTTACGCCGGCAACGGCGCACGCGTCAGCCAGTGAACGTTTGCCGCCACAGCAATAGTCAATGCCCATCTTTTCAAAGACTCGCGTCGCGGCGGGAATCTCTATCGCGAGTTCTCGAACAGTTTTGTTTGTTGCCAGATTCATGATGCCTCCAGGTAAGTAAGTCTTGTTACGGTCGCGAAGTTTTGCCGCACGACTGGTTCGCCGCGTTTTCCGTAAGTCTTTCGGATCGATTCTTTGATCTTCGCAATTGCGTCGTCGGGCGGCAGCACCTGCCGCTGCGTTAGAAATGCCCGTCTCGCTTAATGCCTCACAAAAAAGCAATGCACATGCCACCGGAAATTCCTCTTGACGGCTGGCAACCGGGGTAACTCTGCAGTGGCTCCTGGGGAAACTTGCACAGACTCTGCGAGAAACTGCTCAGCAGCGTGCGGGGCGAGTTCTACTAAGTCTCCGGGTCTGGGCCATCTCACCAAGGCCCAGCTGGTGTCGTTGCGGAGCAGTTTGGTGCATTCCCGGTAACAGCTTCCGTCACGGGCCCCCACCAGGTTTGCGCACGCGAATGTGGAGAATCTCCCACGACGTAAATGCGACTGCGCAATATTCCACCGATGCGATGCTTGTCGCTTTAGCCTAACCGGATATCGTGCCCACAATTGTTCAGTCGTTTGCTGGCACATCCGTTGCCATCGCGAATCTTCGAAGATGAGCAGGTCAGGCGGATAACATAACTTCAATTTCATTAATAGCGGACCAATGCCAAACGAGCGTCCCGCGGAAGTTCACGCGAAGAACATGTTGAGCGCACAGAACCTCGGATACGAGGAGGATCCTAACGGCCCTGCTGAAGGACCTTGCGATTCGGCGATAAGCGAAGTTCGGGGACTGGACAATGTGAGGGTTGGCAAATATTACCCGCGTGGTTCCCTGGTTTTCATCGAGGGCCAGCCGCCACGCGGAGTTTATGTGCTTTGCGAAGGGCGCGCAAAAGTTTCGATCTCGTCCGCCCAGGGCAAAACTTTAGTGCTGCGCATTGCGCATCCAGGCGACCTATTGGGAATTAACTCCACGCTAACCGGACAACCTTATGGGGCGACCGTGGAAACGCTGGGGCGTTGTCGGATCGACTTCATCGCGCGTGGGGATCTGCTGAAGCTGCTCGATCGAGACAAGAAGGCCTGTCTTGGACTAGCCCAGGTTCTTAGTCGGAAACTCAGTGGCGTGGTGGATCATACTCGCATGCTTTTCTTATCGAATTCGGCTTCAGAGAAGCTGGCGCGGCTTTTGGTCAAATGGTGTGACGAGAACGGCAAACGTACAAACCATGGCATTCGAATAAACCCGGGACTTACCCACGAAGAGATGGCTCAAATGATCTGTGCGTCACGTGAGACCGTGACACGTTTGTTGGCTGACCTGAAGCGAAAGCGAATCGTAAGTTTTGCGGATAACGCGATCTTCATTCGAAACCGGAAAGCATTGGGCTTGGCGGCGCGTTGTTCGTAGAGGGTCGAGAACTATAAGTGTGTTAACGCACAGACTCTTCTCTGGGGCTTTTGTTAGAAAGTTGAGCTTCCAGTCTTCGGTAAGTTGCTACCAGGTGATCTTCATGTGACGGCCGTCACAGCCTGGTGACCGAGGGGCCCGTAGAATGCGCCCCTGGTCTTGAAAGTCCGAATGGGCCGGGGCACGAGTTGCAGCTAATCGGCCGGATTTCGGTTCTCGTCATTCATTTTCGCAACCCGGATCTTTTACTAGGGTCAATCGGTAATCACAAGCGGTAGCTTATCGGATCGATCTAGTCGCGGCGTTTAGGCCGTTGAAAACACTGGAGGTCGAGGCTTGAGTCCGAGCAGAATCATCAAGTGTTTGTTTCTTTGCCTCTCCCTGGCCGCTGCACTTATGTGGGTCGCCTCGGGCAGCTCTTCTCAGTCAGTCAAATCAGAACAAATCAAAGCCGCGAGTTATAAGGCCGACGATTATATCGGCAGCGAAGCCTGTAAGGACTGTCACGAAGATCAGTTCAAGGCCTTCTCTCACACCTCGCATGCGGAGCTCTCAACAATTAGCAGTTGGAAAGGGAAGGTGACAGGTTGCGAAGCGTGTCATGGTCCCGGCAAGGCTCACGCTGAAGAAGGCGATCCCAAAAAGATCATCTCTTTCAAGAACAAGCCTGCGAAGGAGATTTCCGAAACTTGTCTGACCTGCCATGCCGGACGAGAAGAGCACAACAATTTCCGGCGCGGGGAACATTGGCGCAACGACGTCGGTTGTACCGATTGTCACGCCCCCCACGCGCCAGCCACTGGAAAAAACCTGGCCAGCTCGATTACCCGTATCAGTCCGGTGAACGCTGAAAAGCCCGGGTTTGGAACGACAGCCATGCTGAAGACCAGCGACCCTCAGCTCTGTCTCGGGTGTCATAGCGAAGTCAAGCATGCATTCAATCAGCCGTTTCATCATAAAGTTCTTGAAGGCGCTATGCGCTGCAGCGACTGCCACAATCCGCATGGCGGTTTTGAACTCAAACAAACCAGGCTGGCCACCGGGGCTGATGCCTCCTGCATCAAGTGTCACGCTGATAAGCAGGGCCCCTTTACCTACGAACACGCACCGCTGAAGACCGAAGGTTGTTCGGCTTGTCACACGCCCCACGGGTCATCGAATCCCAGATTGCTCAGGTTCGGCGCGGTCAGTCAGCTGTGCCTGACTTGCCATAGTGTCGCCCACGATGTGGGTGCGGTTGAACCGGCTGGTCCACAACATAACCTCAATGCTCAATACGGCAACTGCACGGCCTGTCACGTGAAGATTCATGGATCGCGTACCAGTCCCGTCTTCTTCAGGTGACCCATGTCGAAGTATGTATTGAGCACTCGAACCGAGGTTCGTATGAACACAAAAACTATCCGAATGTTGCCGGTGGTGGTCCTGGTTCTGACGCTACTGGCAACTGTTACGCAGGCGCAGGAACCGGTGGCGAGTCCGTCACCGAAAAAAACTGCCGCAACGGCTGCCGCGCCGAAAGCGAAGGCTGAAGAAGAATCCGGCGACTATTCAGTTGTTTCGAGCTTCGAGGTTGGCTATCGAGGCTTGAGAGTAGTTGGCGACATCAATAAGTATCGCAGCGATCTGAACTACAAGGCCGGACCACGATTGTTCGACTCGAGCATCTATGTCAAATCCAGAGAAGGCCAGGGAGAACTCTTCGACTCCCTCGTGGTAACCGGGACTGGCTGGGGAGCTGACCCATATGGAAGTATGCGTTTTAGCGCGGAGAAGCCGAAGTTGTATCGCTTCGACGGCAATTATCGGCGGTTCAAGTATTTTCGGTTCCTCAACAACATTGCTAACCCTAACTGGGTGTTCTCACCGGCGAATTTCAGCGTGGCTCCGAATCCCGTAACCGGTCTGCATGGCTACAACACCTACACGAACATGGGAGATTTTGACGTTACGCTGCTGCCAAAGAATCGCACCATCAGGTTCAACGCGGGCTATTCGCCCGAAAGATATTCTGGCCCGGCATTTACGAACTACCACTCTGGCGGAAACGAATTTAGCTTCCTTTCAAACCTCAGGTCGAAAGCCGACGACTTTCGTGTGGGCGCCGATGGCACGCTGGGTTCGGTCGACTTTTCATTCCTGCAAGGATTTCGACGCTTCCACGACGATAGCGAGATCAGTCTGGGCCCAACCCCAGGCATCAACCTAAACCCGACGGTCGCCAGTCTGACAAGTTTCAACCGCAACGAACCGGCTCGCGGTTCGGTTAACTACACGCGTTTCAGTCTCCACACGCTGCTTGCCCAAAAACTGGACATCACGGGGCGCATCGTCTACAGCAAGGCAAAATCACGGTTTGATTTTGTCGAGAGTTTTACCGGCAAGAACTGGAATCCGCGAGTCACAGGTTGGCCGCCTACGCCACCAGCCGCAACTCCCAACACGCTGAACCTGGGACAGTACATCCTTAACGGCACCACGGAACGCCCAAACACGCTGGGAGATATTGGGCTGACTTATATGCCGACGGATAAGCTGCGCATCTCCAACACGTTTCGCGTTGAAGACTTCAAGATCGACGGCACCGCCGTGTTTAGCGACTTTTTCTCGATCACTCGGGGCTCTGGCGCAACCCTCAGAACCGACACAGTGGGTTTCAGCAATTTGGACGGGAACCGGACTACTAAATACCGGAAATATCAAAACACCCTCGAAGCGGATTACCAGTTCAATCCTCGCTACTCGATGCATTTTGGCTATCGCTATGGCAATCGCAGCGTCGAAGAAGGATTTGAGGGATTCAATCTAGGCAGCAATGGTTCGCTGACGCCGCCAAACGCTCGCACTTCCAGTTTGGAAACAGAGCATAATCAAACCAATGTCTTTTTTGGTGGTTTCAAAGCGCGGCCAGCTAACAATTGGACTGTTTACTTCGATGCTGAGCACGGCAGCGCCGACAATGTTTTCACTCGTATCGGTAATTACGACTACACGAATATTCGCGCCAAGAGCCGCTACGCTCCGAACCGTAAGTTGTCGTTCAACCTGGCTGTAATCACGCGAAATAACGCCAATCCTTCGGAGATTGCCGGTGTCTCGCTGGAGGACTTCGGCGTTGATGTTAAGACGCGGACCTTTACATCTTCCGTGGATTGGGCTGCAACCTCCAGGGTCTCGTTCAGTGCCGGCTACAACTACAATTGGGTCGATAGCGATGCCGTCGTTGATTATTACTTCAACAGCATCCGGCATCCGTCCGGTCACAGTCTCTATTTCGTAAGAAACAATTTCTTCTACATTGATACGGTGGCCCAGTTAGCCCCACGGGTCTCGCTCTTCGCTGCATATCGAATCAATCAGGACGACGGGCAAGGCAGCCGCCTTGCCGACCCAACTGGAACACCGGGAACGTTGATTTCATCGTATCCCATGAATTTCCAGTCTCCCGAGGCCAGACTCGCGATCAAGATTAACCAGCGCCTCGACTGGAACTTCGGATATCAATATTACAACTACAACGAGAGCGCGGTTGTCGGTCCCCGGCCGCAGAATTACCACGCACATCTGCCCTACACGTCTTTGCGAGTCTACTTTGGTCGCAAAGAATAAACTGCAGGCAGATTCGGCAGTTAAAAAAATGTCTCCGGCTCGCCGCAAATACGGCGGGTTGGGACTTGTTGCATTTAAACTAACAACACTGCAGGGGCCATAAATGTTCCGGGACAAGTCGGTAACCAAGCCGCAGGTAATCAGGCTGTTAGCGCTGGTTGTGGGTGTGGGTCTCTCGCTTATCTCAGACGGGGCCGGCTCTTCGGGAATGACGCTGGCCCAGCGGTCCGCCCAAACGCGCGGGAAGAAGAAGACAGCCGTCGCGAAGAAACCTCGTGTCGACTACGCAGTGTTCTCTCATCAAACTCACGTTAACGGGCAGAAGCTGGCTTGCGACTCCTGCCATAAGTTTCCCACCAGGAACTGGAAAGAGGTTCGCAAGAGCGACGTTGCTTTCGAGGACGTGGCCGAGTTCCCCGAACACGCGTCCTGTCTTAACTGCCATCGGCAACAGTTCTTCGCGCGTGAGCGGCCGGCGCCGGCCATCTGCTCGAACTGCCATGTGAATGTCACTCCGCGTAACACCGCGCGCTTTTTGTTTCCCAGTCTTGGCGACGTCACTGATGTAAGCAGGCCGCGTCGCAACTCCGCCTCGGAGTTTGCGGTTTACTTTCCCCACGCAACCCACATGGACGTGATAGGCGGCAATTTTCAACGGTCGAACCGGGACGTTCGTTTTGTAGCTGCCAGATTTCAAAAAGAGAAACCCAAGGAAGAGAGTGATCCTAAGAACTGCGTGATCTGCCATCAGACTTATCAGCCGCAGGGCGACTCTTCGGACGAATACGTAACTAAGCCACCCAGGAATTTAGGCGACGCTTTCTGGCTGAAAAAAGGGACGTTCAAGACCATTCCACTCAGTCACGCCGCCTGTTCGACTTGTCACAACACCGAGGCAGGGATCGAACCGGGGCCATCGAAGTGCGAGGTTTGCCACAAGCTTTTGCCGGAAAAAGTGCCAGTAGATTTTGACCCAAAGCTGGCGGAGACTATCGGGGTTACCGACCCAATAATCGTGAGGCGTTGGCAACACCGGATGTCGTCGGGGAGTTTCACGCATGACGGTGGCGCCCATCCCGGATTGAGTTGTACTACCTGCCACAACATACCCTCGATGAATACGGCGGAACCCAAGTCGTTGAAGGTGGCGGTCAAGTCATGCGGCGGCGCTGAGGGTTGTCACGTCACCGCCACGAGTGACGAAGGCGGCGCACTTAACTTTGAAGTTGATCAGCGGAAGGCCAGGGTGGATTTCGAATGTACGAAGTGTCATCTGGTTTTTGGTCGTCAGCCACTACCTGCAAGTCACCTGGAAGCCATTCCGAAACCAGTTACGAAGTAAATCGATGATTAAGGCATCGAGAAAGGTTTTGCGGCTGTGCCGCCTGATGTGCGGAAGGGCTACGACCCTGCGGAGGTCAGGTCTTGATCGGGCCTGTGCGCCGGACCGGGGCGTGGCCCCCGAGGTATTGGGCAATAGCATACGGTGGGGCGCAGCCCCCACCGCCGTTCAGGTGGCGGAGCCAAAGAAGCGAACCAAGTTAGCTACCGCGGGGCTTGGCTGGATCCTGGCGATAGCATTGATTGCTGCGGCTCTCTCTTTAGTTATCGTGAACCGACGCGTGTCAGCATCACCCAACCCGTCGCACTTGCTAACAGCAGCAGAGCCGCAGGATCAAACCATCGACTTCTCAAAGTTCTATCACACCAACGCGAACCACGCGCGTCTGCCTTGTTTGCTTTGTCACCGCCGCGAGAACAACGGTGCGCGTCCTTCATTACCGGGAGCAGGCGGGCATCTTCCTTGCACCGGTTGTCATGCGAAGGAGTTTGCCAATTCATCGAGTCCGGTCTGCACAATTTGTCACAGCAACAGCCAATCGGGAGCGCTCAAAGGATTTCCTTCGCTCAAAAGCTTCAACATGCGTTTCGATCATGCGCGTCACTCGAGAATGGGCCAGCTTAGTTGTTCCACTTGTCATCGACCCAGTCGCGGCGGGGCGGCATTGACGATACCCGCGGGAATCAACGCCCATGTCACGTGCTACCAGTGTCATGGCCCACAAGCGAAATCCGGCGATCGGGATATTTCTTCGTGTGGTACCTGTCATCAACTCGGTGGCTATTCTCGAACGTCCACGCAAGCAGCAGCTTTCAAGGTTGGATTCAGTCACGCCAGGCATGGTGCAGCACAGAGACTCAGTTGTACTGAATGTCATAACGTTCGTGCCGGAATGCCTCAGCGCCGGCAGGTGACGGCACCCTTTGCACTGAACCATCACGCGCCGGCGGGAGCAAAGAGTTGTGCAACTTGCCACACCGGCAAGCGAGCGTTCGGGGGTGATGACTTTTCGACCTGCATCAAGTGTCACCGGGGACCGCAATGGCGATTTTGATTGGTGGCGAGTCAGCGATGACGCGGAAGAAAAAGAAGGAGAATTTCAATGCGAACGTTAGTCGTTGGTTCTTTGCTGTTGGCGGTACTGATCCTCGGTTCGGTCACCCCTGTGCGTGAGTCTACGGCGCAGGATGCTGCGGCTGCTGGCCGTAAACCACAGGACGTGTACACGCTGGGCGCTGAGGCGAAGCTCGGAGTTGTAAGCTTCAGTCACATCAATCACATTACCAAGAATCGCAATCTTGAAGGCACAGCGCCGATGGCGTGTGTCGAGTGTCACCATACGGCCCAACCGGCTTCCGAGGTTGCTAAGCATCCACCGCTGAAAACCGCCTGGCCGGCGGATAGAACCACAACGCTAACGGCGGACCTGTTGGAAAAGGATCCTAAAGGGACCGAGGTGATCGTCTGTCGCGATTGTCATTCACGAACCGACACCAAGCCCAAGCTGTTGCCTGAGCTGCCGCAAATCAAGCTTGAGGAAGGCACCGCGCTAATAACCCTAAACAATCAGCAGGCGTTTCATCGCAACTGTGCGGGCTGTCATGACGAGGTCGTGAAGAATCGAAAAGACGCGCCTGCGCCTACTTCGAAAAAATGTATGGCCTGCCACAAGAAGGCGGCTGCTTGAGTCTTATCAGCAACGGTAAGCGCTTGCGAAAGTTTCCCCCTATTTGCGGAAAAGGCCTCAGCGCAATCGCCAAGCTGGCTGTGCGAGTAGCAAAACGGCCTTGCAAGCGTGAGTTATTCACCTGGAAACCCTGGGGCACAGTCGTTGCCCTATAGCACTGTACTGGGGACGCGAACAGCAGTCGTCACACAGAATTTGAAAGAAGGAAAAGGAATCATGAAGTTTAATCAGGTCAAGAAACTGGGACTGGGAGCGGTTGTGGGTGCGGCAGTTATATCCATGGGGTTGTTGCTTGCTCCAACCGGATTCGCAAATCAGGACGATGCTGCCGCCACTTACAAAACAAAATGCGTGGCCTGCCACGGCGCGAAGGCTGAGAAGAAGTTTGACGCCACGCTGCCCGAAGCTGACATGGTGAAAGCTATTTTGACCGGCAAGAAACCGGAGAAACCGCCCAACATGCCGGCTTATGGTGAGAAGGGCATCACTGAAGATCAGGCCAAAGCGTTGGCGACTTACATGAAATCGCTGAAGGAGTAACTGGCTTCAGCACGTAAGACACAGCACAGCGATCTCCCCAGCGTTCGCTGATGGCACCTATGCCTCTCGGATCACGCGATCCGAGGGGCGCAGGCGTCGCTCTGTTTCCAGCGGGGGAAGATGGAGGATGGAATAGTCCGGCACTTTTATCAGGTGCTTCTCGATCCCGACGTCGTCCGGTTAACTTTGCTTTCTCGATGGTCCGTTTCTGAAGAACTCTACAAGGAAGAACACGAGCTTGGTTACGACCGACTCACGGAAGTCGAAAAGGATCAAGCAGCGAGCACCGCACCCCTTTCAAATGAAGACGACGAATTAAGGAACCAGGAACAATCATGAGCGATGAAGTTAAGCCGTCAACAAAAGGGCCAACCCTTTTTCGCAACTACATAAGTTTTGCTGGGGCGGTAATCGTGGCCGCCAGTCTCGCCAGCATTATCCTGCTCTTCTTAATCGAACTCACTAAGGCCGCGGATAATCCTTACCTCGGCATTGTCACCTACGTAATTCTGCCGGCGTTTCTGGTCTTTGGGCTGGTCGTAACTGTGGGCGGCATGTTGCTGGAGCGACGCCGGCGCAGGCGATGGCCTGACTCTGAGATCCCCGAATATCCCAGAGTCGACTTGAATGATCCGCGGCAACGACGAATAGCGTTCTCTCTCGTCGGAGCTTCGTTCCTCTTCATATTCATGAGCGCTTTCGGTAGCTATCGGGCCTACGAGTATAGTGAGTCAGTCGAATTCTGTGGCACCACCTGTCACTCGGTGATGAAGCCGGAGCACGTCGCTTTCATGGCGACTTCACACGCGCGGATTCGTTGTGTTGATTGTCACGTCGGCCACGGTGCGGAGTCGTATGCGCGTTCCAAACTGAACGGCGCTCGGCAGCTCTATTCCCTGGCTTTTAATAAATATTCAAGACCAATCAATACGCCCGTTCACAACATGCGTCCGGCAAACGAAACGTGTGAGCACTGTCACTGGCCTTCAAAGTTTTATGGAGCCCAATTCAAGACATTCAATCACTACGCATATGACGAGCAGAACTCATTGCGTCAGACGCGGATGTTTATCAACGTCGGGGGCGGTGATCAACAAGGCGGACCGGTTGCCGGCATTCACTGGCATATGAATCTTGCCAACGAGATTTCCTACATTGCGTCTGACACACACCGGCAGGTCATTCCGTGGATAAGAGTGAAGGACCCCCAGGGAAACGTTACCGAATACTACGATCGCACTCGACCTCTCAGCACCGAGCAGATTTCAACCGCCGATAAGCGGCGGATGGACTGCATTGATTGCCACAATCGTCCGGCGCATGTTTATTTGCCGCCAGACTCTGCGGTGGACCAGTCATTTGCCGCGGGAAGACTTGATCCCTCGCTGCCGTATCTGAAACGCCAGGCGATGGAAGCCTTGAACAGGACCTATGCAACCGAGGACGAAGCCCTAAAAACGATCTCGTCAACACTTGATGGTTTTTATCGCTCTAATTATGGGGATGTTTACCAGCAAAAAGCAGCGTTGGTTAGCGGCGCAATTACTGAGACGCAACGCATTTACAAGACTAACTTCTTTCCGGAGATGAAAACCAATTGGGAAACTCACCCGAATAATATCGGTCATCTATATTCGTCAGGTTGTTTTCGCTGTCACGATGGCGACCATGTTAGTAAGACGGGAAAGGTGATTCCGAATGACTGCACCGTTTGTCACACCGTCTTGTCTGACTCGGCGCGTCCTGCAACCGCGCTCAAGACTGTGTCGGTTCAGCATCCGGTGGATCTGGGCGGACTGGCCGATCGCAAGTGCGAGACCTGCCACAAGGCTAATGAACCATTCAAACACCCTGTGAATCTTGGCGATATATCAATGTTTCAATGCGTGGAATGCCATCCGCGCAAACAGTGAGAGGTTGAACTGCAGGTTTGATTTAAAGGTCCTGCTTTACCTGCCATTTCGCAAAGCGAGAGGCCCCATCACGGGCGCGGTAAGCTGTTGCGCTAAGTTCTCATTGATTGCCGGCTTCAATGGACGAGCTACCAGTACCGGACACGGCGCCTGGCGCAGAACACGATCGACGTTCGACCCAAACAGCGTGCGCATGCCGAAGCCGGCGCCATGTGCACCCAGACTGATGAGATCGATCGAATGCTTCTCTGCATAGTTCAAGATTTCACGGTAAGGTTGACCCTTAGCAACGGCCTGTTTCACCTCACACCAAAAATGGGTCTCTGAGGGAACAGCTCTTTGCAGGCGTCTCGCAGCTTGATGATACGCAGTGTCCTTACCCATTGGATACCACGCTAACTCCGGTTCGCTAACACTATCGCGAGGTAAAACGTGGAAGAGATGCAACTCGGCCTGGTGCTCCTGCGCCAGCGATAACGCGTACTTTAAGGCGAGTTCTGAATAGTCGGAGAAATCGTAGGCGACGAGCAGCCGCTCGAGTTTAATCTTGCCGTCCGTTTGATCCACCCATTCACGTTCATCAGTGTGAGTAACCAGCACTGGACAGGGAGCTGTGCGACAAACCGATTCGGCCGTCGATCCTAAAACAGCGGCACGGTGTGGACGACGGCGCGAGCGCATTACGATGAGATCGATGTTTTGCTCACTTGCAGTTTGAGTTATCGTCTCTCCAACGTCGTCGCCTTCGATGATCAAGGCTTCCCAATCGAGTTTCGTATAAGCGACCGGTCCCAGGAATTTGATCAATGAACCTTCGAAGAGTTCCTTAACTCTACCTCGCGACAAGGCGTAGCCAATCTCCGAGGAACGTATCGTCGCACCCGCGAGATAGGAAGTTTCGCCAACGACTTCCGCGATCTTCGCGCAATAACAAACGACGAGTCTGGCGTCGTAAGCCTGGGACAAGGCCAGGGCATAACCCAAAGCCTGGTCGGCCTCCATCGACATATCCGTCGGACACAGTATTCGCTGAAGTTTGATCATGATGTTGACGCCGCTTCGCGGCCCTCCTGTTGACTTCGATCACGAGCGGGGCCTAAGGCTCAATTGCTACTTTCATCACGCCATCGGCCCGGTTACCAAAGAGTTCATAGGCTTCTGAAATATCTTCAAGTGAAAATCTATGCGTTAACAATGGCGTGAAGTCCACGCGACCGTGACGAACAACCTCCAGCAACCGGCGCATGCGCTCTTTTCCGCCAGGGCACAGTGTGGTGACAATCTTGTAATCGCCAATGCCCGCCGCGAATGCTTCGTAAGGAATTTCGAGTTTTCCCGAATAGACGCCGAGACTCGACAGCGTTCCCGCCGGCCGCAGACTTTGCAGTGCGCTTTCAAACGTTTGTTGCATCCCCAGCGCCTCGATCGCTATATCTGCACCGCCGCTCGTCAGCCGCTTCACCTCCGCGACCACGTCGACACTGCGATAGTCGAGGGTAAGATCCGCTCCCATGCGTTTCGACATTGCCAGGCGATCGTCGTCTCCATCCACCCCAATGATTAACGACGCGCCCTGGAGTTTCGCTCCCGCTGTCGCGCATAGTCCGATGGGTCCTTGCGCGAAAACCACGACCGCGTCGCCAATCTTGATTCCAGCCGCTTCGGCGCCACCGAATCCGGTCGAAGCAATATCAGCAAGCAGCACTACTTGTTCATCTGTTAGCTCGTCGGGAATCTTTGCGAGGTTGGCTTGTGCGTAGGGCACTAGTAAATACTCAGCCTGCGCGCCGTTGATGGTGTTACCGAAGCGCCAGCCTCCCAGTGCCTCGTAGCCTTCGCCATGGCCGCATTGTGAAGCGTGTCCAGACAGGCAGGCGCGGCATTGCCCGCAAGGAGTGATCGCGCCGACTAATACGCGGTCACCAATCTCATAGCCTGTAACTCCCAGGCCCAGCTCTTCGATTAGTCCGACCGGTTCATGACCGATTATGAGACCGGGCGCTACTGGATATTCACCACGAACGATGTGCAGATCGGTCCCGCAAATAGTCGTCAGAGTCACACGAATTACGGCCTCACCAACTCCCGCCCGTGGTTTTTCAACCTCCTCGACGCGGATGTCGTTCTTGCCGTGAAATACGTTCGCCTTCATCCGGGTCATTTCATCACTCTTTGCAAATCTGACTTTATCGAACGGTAATCCGAGATCGCGTCTTCGACCCGCACTGACTGCACCGGTGACGTGGAGAGAAACCGTCCCTTCACCCACATTTGCATGCGGCACCCTGTGCCGATCCATCCTTGCTTAAAGGAACCGTCACTCAAGACTGAACCTCCCAATATTGTTTCCTCGGGTTCGGACAAATATTGACCACCTTCCACGAGGGCGCGACCGGTTTCTGGATCGAGTAGGAAGATGCGATAGATGGTATTCACTGTCTGGACTTTGATCGAAGCGAACGGCGCCTGACGCGCGAATGTAATTTCCTCGGAAGTATTTGGTTCACCCGCCTGCTCCAGTGGGCCGGTTGACAGCGCCAGCCGGCCATTTTGATAGGCGGTCTTGAGGCGTTCATTCTCCGCTTTTCTGACTTCAGCGGGCCAACAACCAAGGCAGAATTCAATAGCGGGATCGAAGTCGAGTTTAGTGTCTTCAATCCACTTGCCGCATTTACTGCACTCGCCGTACGTCCCTGACATCAAGCGGTCGAGTGCGCCGTCGATCTTGCGCAACCGCGCTTGAAGCAGTTCGCGGTGCCACTTTGCGTCGCTGATGTAACTCTGATTTAGCACAACCTCCATTACCGCTTCCGCTTCAACACCTGCGACCGGTTCCTTGAGCAGAGCTTCGCAAATGTCTTCTCGTTCGGAGTGCAGTCGGTTCCAAACCAAACCTTCGTTTCCTTCAATGGGAATCTCGACCAAACGCATAGAATTTGTACTCATGGTGGTTACCTCCATAGGAATGCGGCATCGCTGCCTGCTCACAATGCAATGAAGATGCCGGGCGGCTAATGAGCAATTCGCCGTGATTGGGGCTGGATCGAGCGTTATGGCGGGGAAAGTTTCGCTGCCTATGTGGAAAAGCGCGCAAGCGATCAACAAGACAGAAGGCAGAATGAGTGGGCCTGAATTGTCGGATTTTCAGTTGCTGAGGTGTGACCTGGTGAAGACCACCTGGCTTGTGCTCGTTGGGGTATTAGTAGTTCCATTAAATCGACTAAGAATGCGCAACCTCCCAGTACTTCTCCTGGGCGCGTTTGGCCCAACCCCAGAAGCGGCCTCGTCCGACGTTAGCGGGTTCGCCAGTCCAGATGTCTTTGTGGACGTACAAACTGCCGGGTCCACCTTCGTCAATCACCATCCGCAATTCATGCACATAACGTGAGACAGGCAAGTGTCCGTCAATTTCGGCACTAAGGTTTGCCGCCGCCACTTCAGCCTGGCGCACCGCCATTTGACCCAGCTTCGGCCCATTAAAGTTGACGCAGTCGCCGACTGCATACATTCGTTCAACGCCAACAACACGCATTGTCGAATCGACGTTGATGTACGACTCCTCATTGGTGATGCCCAGGTACGACACTGCCGGCGACCCCGTGAAAGGCGGCAATAACATCAGCAAGTTGAAGTTCAATCCGTGGCCATTGCTGGTGGTCACTGCGCCGGGCGAAACTCGGTTGATAGGGAAGTCTGGGCGAAACTCAATTGCATGATCGTTCAGCGTTTTCTTCAGTGCGACGGTCACTTCTGAATCGCCGAGCTGCATGGCAGGGGGATCGGGACTTACAACTGTAATGCGGACGCGATCGCGTTCGCCGCGCTCTTCCAGCAGCCGCGACAGTGCGAATGCAGTTTCGTAGACGGGAACCGGCAGGCGCGCTCCGGGACACTGGCCAATGACGGCGTGCCCTGAGTGGAACGCGTCAACGGCTTCGCCAAACTTCAGCGCTTTGTCTTCGCTTAGCAGGTGATTGGCATTTTCGAAGAAACCGGTGATGCGCTCAGTTGCGAGACGCCGACCTAACGCGAAGATAAGGTAGTCATAGGAAAGCTTGCCCTGTATCTCACCGTGCGCGATCGTCACCTTCCGCTGATTACAATCGATGCGCGCGACTTCAGCCTCGATGAAATTCACTTTCCTGCTAAGCATGGTGTGGCGCAGATCGAATGAGGCGTCTTCCTTCTGACACTTGCCAAAGGCGAGCCTTACGAGCGCTGGATAAAAGATAAAACGCCGACTACGCGACACGAGGGTAATTTGGTGTTCATCGCCGAGTTGTTGGACTAAACGTTCAGCAGCGACCACACCACCAAAACCGCCACCTAGTATTAAGATTTTGGCCATGGCTCTTTTCCTTTCGCGACAGTTGCTTCTTCGAGCGTTGGGCCGCTTGGGCAACGAACCACTTCGACCGAACATTTCGCATGCGCAACCACCGACTGTGAAACCGAACCCAGCAAAAAGCGTTCTAAGGCGCCATAGCCATGCGATCCCACAACGATTAGGTCTGCACCCCAGTCTTGCGCCTCGTCGAGGATCATAGAGCGAGCGGGACCAGATGCGATCTCGCCGGTGACGGTGACGTTTGGCTCGAGTGTCGATCTGAGTTTTGAAACTGCCCGTTCCATGGTTAAAAGAGCGTGTTGCGAGGCCACCCGGTCTAACTCTTCAAAATACGTCGGCGGCATAGCCCAGCCTTCGGGTAATGCGGAGAGTGGCAGCTCGTGCGTCGTCAGCACCTTGATCTCAGAACCGCCCGGCCACGGTCTGCGGCCCACCTCCTCAACTGCTTTGTCGCTGCATGGCGAACCATCAACAGCCAATAGAATCTTCATCGGGTTCTCCTATCCGTCGGTCACAAGTGTCGCTCTGTCCCGAACGCGGTGTGTGCACTAGTTGTACCGTCGACGCGCTGGAAGTTTGCGCCGCTTTTGATTGCGGAGGGTGATGAGGTTGCGAGGTATTTCTCAGCAGGCGCGGTTTTTCTCGCAGCTGACAAACAAAGGTTTGCCAATCTGCCTGACTGCTTCTCATTCAGCTTCGGGAGCTGGATGATCCATGAAGAACGTATTTCACGCGGCAGGAAATCGAAGTGCTGGCGGGTTTGTCTTAGCTGTCTTTCAGAATATCCGCCAGAGCTTTAAGAAGCTTCTCCGCGGTGTAGGGCTTGCTCAGAAACATGCTGACGCCTTCAAGTGAAGCCTCACCCGGTTTATGACCTGCGGCGAGACCGCTGGCCGCAACAATTCTGATTGCTGGATTAATCTTGCGCAGCGCGCGAATCGTCGCCGGTCCATCCATGAAAGGCATCATCATGTCGGTGAGGACAACGGCAATTTCGTCCTTGTGGTCAACATAGAGCGCGAGCGCTTCGGTGCCGTCGTTGGCGGTGAGCACTCGATAGCCGAAGGTCTCAAGCGTGCCGCGAGTTATTTCGCGAATCGATTCCTCGTCATCGACTACGAGGATCAACTCGCCATTACCAGGCGGAAGGACTGTTTGTAAAGCACTTGCTTCAGTCTTTTCAGGAGCGTCGAGGGCGGGAAGATACAACGCGAACTGGCTTCCTTTGTTAACTTCGCTATAGACGTTCATGAACCCACCATGGCTCTTAACGATCGTGAGCGCAGTTGAGAGTCCGAGTCCGGTGCCCTTGGACATCTCCTTCGTCGTAAAGAAAGGTTCGAATATCCGGCTCTGAATTTCCGGCGACATTCCCGGTCCGCTGTCCGAAACAGTGACTAGCACAAATCGGCCGGGCTTGGCCTCGATGTGCATCCGCGCGTAGTTCTCGTCGACTGAAAGATTCTCGGCCCTAATTGAGATTGAGCCTCCCTCCGGCATAGCGTCTCGCGCGTTAACACAGAGATTCATCAGCACCTGATGCATTTGCGTTGCGTCGGCCGAGATTATCCAGAGGTCGTCGGGTAAGTGGTAGTTGATCTCAATTGACTTGGGAAACGTTTCGCGCAGGATCTTTACGATCTCTTTGATTAGATGTTTGGGTTGTAAGGCGACGCGTTCCCCTTCAACGCCTCTGGCAAACGATAAGACCTGACGCACCATGTCGCCCCCGCGCTCCGCGTTGGACCGCAAAACTTCCAGCCATTTTTTGGTGCTCTCATCCGTTGCTTTCAACTGGAGCATATCGATCGCCATCAGGATTGGCGACAAGACATTGTTAAGATCGTGTGCGATCCCGCCGGCAAGGGTGCCGATTGATTCCATTCTTTGGGCGCGGAGAAACTGTCCCTCCATTGCCTTCTTCTCGGTGATATCGGTATTGATCACAAGTATGGAGGTTGGCTCTCCTTTGTCGTCGCGCACCAAAGTCCACCGGCTCGCGACGACAATTTGTGCCCCGTCGCGGCGAATCTGACGAATCTCATCACTCCATTCGCCTCGCTCGATAACAATGCGCCGCGCGTTTTCAAATTGCCGAGACGGTTCTTTCAGGAGTAATTCCGGCGCGTTTTTGCCGACCGCTTCCTCAGCCGTCCAACCGTAAATACGCTCGGCCCCTTTGTTCCAAAACAAAATGTTGTGCTGCAGATCGCGTACGAGTATGGCGTCTTGCGCTTGATCAAGTAGAGCTGCTTGCTCGCGTATTCGTTCTTCGCCAAGTTTGCGCTCAGTTATGTCGCTGCGGATCGCAATGTACTGGTAAGGTTTTCCCTCGGCGTTGAGGAAGGGAACGATCGTGGTGTCGACCCAATAGTAACTGCCGTCTTTCGCGCGGTTCTTTATCTCGCCGCGCCAGACTTGACCGCTGGCGATCGTCGTCCAGAGCGTCCTGATGAACTCCTTCGGATGATAGCCGGAGTTAATAATGCGATGGTCCTGACCGAGCAGTTCTTCGCGCGAGTATTTGGAGATCTCGCAGAACTTATCGTTCACGTAGTAAATGATGCCGCGTTGATCGGTGATGGCGACAATCGCAGATTCATCAAGGGCGAATTTGATGTCTGCCAATTCCTTGAGGGAACGCCGCAGCGCTTCTTCGGGAAGAAGCTCCAGCTCGGTGGATGTGTTAGTCGGGGTCATTAATTACTTCGGCGCCACGCTCTCGGAGTCGACAGTGAGGCCTCGCACTTCTTCAAGTTTCTTGAGTCGATACCGCAGTTGGTCGCGAGAAATGCCCAACAGTTCGGCCGCTTTCGTTTGATTGCCACCGCTTCGTTCAATCGCCTGACTAACAAAGGACAATTCCGCTTCCTCAAGCGATATACCTTCCGTGGGGAGTGAAAACTGTGCAGGCATGGTCTGGCTATTACCCGAAGAATTTGTCGGCGTCAGGAGTGCTGCAGGTAAGTACTCGGTTGTGATTGTCTCGTTGTCTTCGAGAATTAAGGCCCGCTCGATGACGTTCCTGAGTTCACGCACGTTGCCCGGCCAGTTATAGCTTCGAAACAGCGTCGTTACCTCAGCTGACAGAGTCTCGATTTTCTTACGCAGTCGTAGCTTCGAACCGATCGTTTCGATGTAATGTTGAGACAGTAGCAGCACATCGTCACCACGTTCACGAAGTGGCGGAATGTCTATTTGAATTATTGAAAGGCGATAATAGAGATCGAGCCGGAAGCGTCCTGCCTCGCTCTCGCTTTTTAGATCACGATTGGATGCAGCAAGTACCCTGACATCAAGGGGAATGTCTTTTAGCCCGCCGACGCGTCTGAACGTTCCTTCTTCCAGCACGCGCAGAAGTTTCGCCTGGAGGGCTAACTCGAGCTCGCCGATTTCATCGAGCAAAAGCGTGCCACCTTCCGCCTGCTCGAATAGCCCTTCCTTGCGCGCCTTCGCGTCAGTGAAAGCGCCCTTTTCGTAACCGAACAATTCCGATTCAATGAGGGTTGCCGGCAGGGCAGCGCAGTTAATCGCGATAAAAGGATGGTCGGCACGTTGCGACCCATAGTGAATGGCTTTCGCCACCAGGTCCTTGCCTGTGCCTGACTCGCCTTGCAGAAGTACCGACGACACTTCGCTTTCGGCAACTTTGGCAGCGAGGCTGAGCATTTTCTTCATCGCGGGAGACTCACCCACGATCTGCCGAAAGTTAAACTCTCTGGCTCGTTCTTTTCTTACCTGCGCCACTTCACGCCGCAAGTGACGAGCTTCAATTCCGTTGCGTATAGTGACGCGGAGTTCCTCAAGACTTACGGGCTTGCCGATGAAATCATAGGCGCCCCCACGAAGCGCAGAGATTGTGTTGTCAACCTGTACGTTGCCAGTGATCATGATGACGATGGTCTCAGGTCTGTCCTGCTTTATTTGACGCAGCACATCCAGACCAGAACCGTCTGGTAGATCGATATCCAGTAACACTGCGGCAGGCAGTTCTCCATTGAACTGCGCCAATGCTTCACGAACGGTGCCTGCTTCAATCGGCTCGAAGCTCCAACTCCGCAAGGCCTCACTCAGCATCCAGCGAATTGCCTGGTCGTCATCGACTACGAGTATTTTTTCGTTTGTGTTTTTCAGGGGAAGTTAAGCTCCTGGCCGAGCCTCAAGACGAAGGTTTCTGTAGTTCGTTTTCATTATATTCGGTAGGCAAGAGAATGCACACGCGAGCGAGTAATTAAAGGCAATTGTTCCCTCTCCCGCTGGGAGAGGGTTAGGGAGAGGGCCTAGCGAATTCTGCGTGCGAAGTTCGCTCGGGTAGTTCGTAAAAAGCAAAACAGTCAGGGCAATTTAACGTAGTGTCGAGTAGGCCCTTACCCAACCCTCTCCCAGTGGGAGAGGGAGAAGATAAAACTTTACGGTGGGCCAAACCTGCCGCGATATTCAGTGGGTCTCACAAACGCCTTGACCATCTCGGCACTGACGAAGTTGCCGTTGAAACGATCGAAAACATCCGCTTCAGCGAATGCACCTTCCGCGGCGTTGACTTCGCCGACGTGGTGAATCATGCCGGCTCAGTTTCCTTTAAGAATGTCACGATCGAACCGGTGAAGATGAATCGCAGCATCAACTCGCCGCATAGCGTGCCTGGACCTTAAAACGCACCGCAGGCCAGCATGAGGCAGGAGCAGGGGGGTCGTCGAAGGAAAAGTTTGACATCTTGATTCCACGTGCTATGCCGCCGGCGCTGACTCGGCTACGGGAACGCCGATTTCATATAGAAAATCCGGGGACATATCGGCGCCGTTCTTCCAAACAATCGTATCCAAATCGGAGTTCACATGAACGCTTTTGAAGTTGCTCAAATCCTTCAGCGGCTTGAACACTTCTCCGTCGAGGTGTGCCGCTAAATCAACCTGCCGTCGGCTGTCGTCCTCAAAAGTAAGCAGTAGCTTGTAATCAGACAAATACTTCACGTGCTTAACGAAATGCATATTGCCTCCTACTCCAAAGGCCCGACTGGCTGCAATGGCTGCTGCGCGACCGCCCGTTGCCAATTCTCCAGCAACTCACTCCGATGCTCAACGGCCCACTCAAGCACAAGTGCAACCACTCGTTTGGGTAAACGGCCTTCAATTAGTTTCAGGTCAACAATCGAGAACACGCAACGCCAACGGTGCGAAATGCAGTAGCTCTCTCGGCTGTCGGCTTCATACACATGCTTCAGCAGCGTTTTCCTCATTTGAAGTCATAGGCGAAGCCGAGATGGAACCCGGCGCGTGGGCTGGCTGGGAAGCGACCAGTAAGGACGCCGAAGGTAACCGCCAAGTTGTCCATGATCGAGTAACTCCCTCCAATCTGAGCTTCCAGTTGTCCGCGCGTCAGATTGAAATTGTTGGTTACACCGCCGAACAATTCGGCGCCGAGCTGCAACCTGGGTGTGAAGTCCCGCACCAGAGAGCCGTTGGCAGTGAAAACTTGACCTCTGGTTCCCTCAATTCCGATAAGACCCGTCGAACTGTTCCCCGCGAAAAGAATCCCGCCATTTAAGCGTGCTTTTGTCCTTTTCGTCAGCGACTTTTGGAAGACGCCGTACAACCAGTAATCAAGTAAGCCAGACCCGGTCTGCTTCCTGGTGCTGCCGGTTGGCAGCTCGACATAGAAGACGACTGAAACTGCGGGAAGTCGCGAGCTTACCCGTTCATCGCGCAGTTTTACCTTCACACCAAGTTGAGTATCTCCAAATCCACTCTGCCTTCCGAGCAATGACTGATGCGTGTTGGAAATGTTGAGAATGGGTGCATTGATACCAAGCTCGATTCGATCAGTAAGGCCATAATTGAGAGTGAAATTTGTGGTGTTCTGCGTTTTCCCTGGAAGGGAAGACTTCTGAAGCCAGTCGTGCTCATTAAAGAACTCGAAGTGGAACTTTCCCTTTTCGGTGGTGTCGGCATCGTCAGTGTAGAAGGGTATCTGAGCGTGCACGTGCGATGCAGACAAGAAGAGAAAAGTGAGAATGACAATAATCCAGTTGAGTCTGCAAGGCCTCATAGGGTTCAAGAAATGTCTGTCCGCAGCTTCAACGCACGTGGGTTCGCTCGTTTGCTCCAAGTCACGCCAGGGTTCCAGCGCTCCAGCCGCATCAGTCGCCGATGGTTTGTCGTTGTGAATAACTCTTTGTCCATCGTCTTAGTGTGGGTGAAATTGAATGGACAATAAATATCGATTCACTCACCGGGATCGAAACGATAACCTATCCACGGCTCAGTGAGGATGTAGCGCGGCGAAGCGGCATCGGTCTCAATCTTTTTCCGCAGATTGCCCACAAACACGCGCAGGTATTCGTTCTGTTCAACGTAATTACCGCCCCACAAGGCAGCAAGTAACGTCCGGTGAGTCAGCACCTTTCCTGGGTGTTTGAGGAAGTAAGTCAGTAGATCAAATTCCTTGGGTGTCAGATGGACTTCACTGCCCCGCACAGTAACGGCGCGCGAATCCAAATCAACGTGAAAATCTCCCGACTCCAATAATGTCTGGGCAGCACTATTTTTCGGACTGGCGGCGGCACGGCGTAGCGAAGCGCGAACCCGTGCAAGCAGTTCGTCAATGCCGAAAGGCTTGGTAACAAAATCGTCTGCACCGATGTCGAGCGCTTCGACCTTGGTCTTTTCCTCATGCTTGGCTGAGAGAATAATAATGGGCACCTGTGAGATGTCCCGCACTCGTCGACAAAGTTCCAATCCATCCATGTTCGGCATGGCGAGGTCAGTAATAATGAGGTCAGGATGCCAATCGCTGAAGACCTCGAATCCTGCAAGTCCATCGGCCGCGGCACGCACCTCGAACCCACGCGACGTTAGCCCGGTGCGCAGCACACGTGTCAACTGTGGCTCATCATCTACGACCAAAATGCGTGGCTTACCATTCATGAAAGTTTATTCACGGCCTACGGGGCATTTCCGTTTGGCTTATCGTCATCGTCATCTCCAATGGGCAGTGTGAACACGACCTTTGTTCCTTTTTCTCCGGCGCCGGATTCAATCCAGATCTTTCCCTGGTGCGCTTCAACTATGCCCTTCGCAATTGCCAAACCCATCCCCGTTCCGGAAGGCCGGTGAGTACTGATGTCTCCGTCACGAGTGGCGCGAAAGAATTTATCAAACACACGTTCTCGCAAATCGGTAGCTATTCCCGCGCCGCAATCCTCGACTGACATTTTAATCGTTCTCTCGTCGTGGCGCTGCGCATTGATGCGAATAGTTGTACCCGCAGGCGAATACTTGACCGCATTATCAACTAATGTATAGACCACTTCACTGACTGCTCGCTCGTCAACGCGGACTACAGGCAAGTCTCTTTCAATGTTGACTCTCACTTCATGACCTCGCGTGATGGATTCAGCACGCTGCAGGGCAGCCGAAGTAATTTCATCGACGGTTCCCCATCTACGGCGCAGGTGCATTTCGCCGGCTTCAATGCGTGCCAATTCAATCAGTCCGCCAATGAAACGATTTAGACGATCACTTTCCTCGTCAATCACTTCCATCATCTCGATCTTCGATTCGTTATCCAACGCGACCAACTGATTGCCGTCTGTTCGGCCACGGACTTCATCCAGCAAGGTTGTGATTGATGCCTTAATCGACGTAAGCGGAGTGCGCAAATCGTGGGTTACGGCATCGAGCAAGGCGGACTTCAGTTTCTCGCTCTCCCGCAATGCTTCCGCATGACTGGCCCGATTGAAGGCATCACGCAGTTCTTCGTAGAGACGTTCGATTTCCTGTTTCCCATGTTCAGCTTCCTCGGTGCGTTGCTTAGCATGCGCGGAGAGTTGGCCCACAGTAACTGCCGTAAGCAGGAAAGCAATTATTGCCACCCAATTGTGTGGATCCGAGATAGTGAACGTACCTACGGGCGGGAGGAAAAAATAGTTAAAACTCGCAGCAGCCACTACCGAAGCGAGCACCGCCGGTCTGGGTCCCCAAGCGGTGGCGACGAATAAGACGAGTAACAAGAAAGTGAGGGCAACGGTCGTGGAGTTAACGTGAGCGCCGAAACTTTTTAAGATAACGGTCGCCGCGCAGATAATCACCACCGCCACACCATATCCCAGAAGCTGCTTATGCTTTTTGAGCATCCGATTCGATCTATCGCGCGTGGACAATCTTACAGGAATAACGTACTCGGAAAAGCCATTTAACGCGCTGCGTCGCGTAGGCAGCTCACGGATCGCTAAACGAAAGGTTAATAAGTGAGGGTTGGATAAGCGTGCAAAGAGTAGCAGCCCGCCACCCCAGAACAGAAAGACGTGTGGGAAATTTGCGACCAAACTTCCCAGCACACCACATGTAAGGCACCGTAGCGAATGGGAAGGATCGCCCCGTATCTGTAACGCAAACTGTTAGTTTGCGATGAATCAGCGGCAATCAACGCACGCCAGCTAACAGTCTGCATTACAAAAACCGACTCCCTACCGCTTCCGTCTTTACAAACTTTTTATGGAACCTTTACGCCCCTTTTACACAGGGACGCGTAAGTTGTGTTCATGGACCAGCCGCGAACAAAGCCCAATTCCGCAAGGTGGGCGGAAAGGGCAGCGTTCGCCTGCTTTGCGAGTTCCGTTCTTTCTCTCGCCCTCGGCTTTGTATTTACAACCAACTCGCTGCTAGACGAGATACTCCACCCGTTGGTCCATGCCGTCGGCATTACTCTCCTGATTATCGGAATTCCGATTCTTATCCTGGGTGGTCATTGCCTGGACTTAATGGAAAAGAGCAACAAGAAAGCCGATCAGCTTTCCCGCTCGGCTAGGAGTGCACTACCAGAACAATCCACAGAGAAGGTTGCTGAAAATGCGTTGGCTGAAAGTCGAAGGGTGAAATAAAGGTTGGGAAGATCATTCAGGGAGACAAATATCGTGGCAACGGAACTCAAACGTTTTATCATCGGTCGAGCTCTCCGGACTGAACAGGCAGCTCACGAACGTCTCACAAAGAAAACTGCCTTAGCGGTTTTCTCGTCCGACGCGCTTTCATCGACAGCTTATGCCACTGAAGAAATACTGCTCGTTTTAGCCGTTGCGGCAGCTTATGGCCAGGCGGGCGCCTTCAAGTATGTCGTGCCAATTTCAATTGGAATTGGAGTCCTTCTGGTCATCGTTGCAAGCAGCTACCGGCAAACAATTCACGCCTACCCATCGGGCGGTGGGGCCTACATCGTTGCCAAAGAGAACCTCGGTATCAATGCTGGACTCGTCGCCGGCGCGTCGCTGTTAGTTGACTATGTTCTTACTGTTGCCGTTTCGATCGCGGCTGGTGTTGCGGCCATTACATCCATGGTTCAGGGGACCCGTTACGCCTGGTTGGATAATCACAAAGTTTTTCTTTGTTTGCTGTTCATAACTTTCATCGCGCTGGCAAACCTTCGCGGTGTGCGCGAATCCGGGGCGCTGTTTGCGGCTCCAACTTATGCGTTTTTAGTCAGCTTTCTTTTCATGATTGGGTACGGTCTCTTTAGCTATTACCTGTATGGCGGGGCAACGCCTGTCCCTGGTCCCGACCAGATCAAAACTGCCGAGGGCTACCACGTTCAACCTTTGACCCTGTTTTTACTGCTGGGCGCGTTCTCAAACGGTTGCGCTGCCCTCACCGGTATTGAGGCAATCTCCAACGGCGTACCGGCTTTTCAGAAACCTGAAGCAAAGAATGCAGCGACGACTCTTGTCTGGATGGCGTTGCTACTGACGGTGATGTTTCTGGGAACAAGTGTACTGGCCTACCTTTACGGTGTACATCCGCACGCAAGCGAAACCGTAATTTCGCAGTTTGCGCGCATTGTGTTCACGGGGCCTATGGCGTGGTTCTATTACGTCGTACAGATCGCAACGGCACTCATCCTTGTTCTGGCAGCAAACACGTCATTCGCTGACTTCCCACGACTAGGTAGTTTATTAGCGCGTGACCGTTTCCTGCCGCGCCAGTTCGCCACTCGTGGGGATAAGTTGGTGTTTTCCAACGGCATCGTCATGCTGGCAATCTTCTCCAGCATTCTTGTAATCGCCTTCGGTGGGGACACAAGCCGGCTAATTCCTCTTTATGCTGTTGGCGTTTTTCTCTCTTTCACTCTGTCTCAGTCAGGCATGGTCCGGCACTGGCTTAAAGTGCGGGCGGAGTCGCCGAAGAATAAGGCGAAAGCGCGAAGACGACGTGAGGAAGACATTCACTATACGCAGAGCAGAGTCGAACGGGAGACTTTGCCTGACGCGGAACTGGAAGCTTCTGACCAGCGAGGATCGACCTTTGTTACTGACGAAGTTACAAATAACGCGCACTGGAAAAAATCCATTGTAGTCAATACCGTTGGCGCTGTCGCCACTTTCATCGTGCTATGCGTTTTCATCGCCACCAAATTCATACATGGTGCGTGGATCGTAGTTTTAGTAATCCCGCTGCTAGTGTTCATGTTTCGCGCGATTCACAAACATTATGTGGGCGTTGCAAACGAACTCTCCACGGAGGGGCTCGGAGAGCTTAGTCCGATCAGGCACACCGTGATCGTTCCGATCTCGGGCATTCATCGTGGGGTCGTGGCGGCACTGCAATATGCCAAGTCGATAGCACCGGACCACGTTCAGGCTGTTTATGTAGACTTCGATGAGGAAGCTACCGCGAAGTTACGCGAGAAGTGGGAGCGTTGGGGAGCGGGCGTGCAATTGGTAGTTCTTCCTTCACCCTATCGCGAGCTAACGCGTCCTTTGTTGCGTTACATTACTCGGCTCGAACGAAAAAACGGAAATGACGTGGTTACTGTGTTGCTGCCGGAGTTTGTCCCGGCTAAGTGGTGGCAACACCTGTTACACAATCAAAGCTCACTGATGCTTAAAGGCGCATTGCTCTTCAAAGAAGGCGTTATCGTCATCAGCGTGCCATATCACCTCAAACATTGAGAAGATCTTCCCATAAACATAACGGCCGCCAATGTTGGCGGCCGTCAATCTTTATATGAATGGTCGGGGCGAGAGGATTCGAACCTCCGACCTCTCGGTCCCAAACCGAGCGCACTACCAGGCTGTGCTACGCCCCGAACGGCCCGTTTCGGCCGGGTTGCATTCTAGGGAGCGCTTCTCGCACGGTCAAGCGACGCTCGGCCAGTCGTTGAGAAAAGCGCGGATCTGCTCCAGCGCTTTCGCGCGATGGCTGATGCGTGCCTTAACTTTGTTCGGTAGCTCTGCGAACGTCTGCGTATAACCTTGCGGAATAAACACCGGATCAAAGCCAAACCCGTTCGTCCCCAGCGGTGCGCGAGCAATAGTCCCTTCACATTTACCGTCCACAACGGTCAACACTTCTGGATCGGTTCCCGATTGCGGCGAGCGTGCGAGCGCCATGTAACAGACGAATCGAGCCGTTCGTTCTTGTGGCGTACGATTGGCGAGTTCTTCCAGTAGCAGGCTGACGCGATCGTTGTCCGCCGCTTCCGCGCCACCGAATCGGGCCGAAAATACGCCCGGTCGTCCGTCCAGTGCATCGACCTCCAACCCTGAATCGTCCGCGAGCGTAAGTAAACCCGTTTGCCTGGCATATCCTTTTGCTTTGAGAATCGCGTTCTCGGAATACGTTTGAGCGGTTTCCGATACCGGAAAAATGTTCGGAAAGTCGGGCAGGTAGTGGATGGTTAACGAAAGATCTTTTAAGGCGTCGCGGACTTCGCCGGCTTTTCCGAGATTAAACGAGCCGATGACTAGATCGGGAGCTGGCATACGTCGAATTATCGCGCCGGGTTGTTTGGACCCGAGGCCTTCTCCGGAAACAGCGCGGTAACAATACTGCTGAATTGACCTAACGGAGATCGCGTTACTCTTTCGATTCCCTGGTCGCGCAGTGTCGTCTCGGTAACGGAGAAGGGAACCGTTGCGATCAGTTGCTCCAATTGTTGTCCGGAGATTGACTCCGCGCGTTTCGCCGAAATAACGGTGAGTGCAAACCTGCGAACGCGTTCGGCGTCGTTAGCAAAGGTAACGATCGGCGCCGATTTGTCTGGCGAAGCAAAATACTTCATGCGCCTGAGATTGTCCGCGCTTATCGAGTTTGCCGGCCCACCGATTTCAAAATAATGACGAACATCCACAGGCGAACCCAAAACCAGGAGATCATCTCCCAGGCTGGCCGCGGACTCACCTTCGGCATCCTCAAAAAATTCAGTGTTCGCGCCGCGATAATCCGAAGGCCTAACCGTCATCTTCCCAGCGAATAGCTCGCGCAACTTCGGCCGATCGCGAACGTGCGCGATCATGATCGAGCGGTCGGAACTGTCATCGAGTCGCATTGTCATCAGCTCGCCGCTCACCGCTGCCAGAAATACCTCCGGCTGATCGATTCCGTAAGTCGTAAGACCGGACTCTAATATTGAAGAAAATAGAATCGCCGACAATGCGTCTACTTGCGAGGAAACGGCTGACTTCAAACTCTTCCAGGTCGCTATAGTGTCCGAAAACCGGTAAGAAGTTTCAGCGTAAACTTCGCTCGGTGTCACCTGCTCGATCCGGGATTCAACTCCGGTTGTCACGAAAGTTGGTTTCAGCCGACTGACGACTGACGGCTGCAGATTAATCGCATAACGATCCTCAATGCCATCGAGGTACGGTTTAGAGGTCCAACCTAGACTACCGAAGATCTTCGTGGCGCCGTTTGCGATCAAGCGTTGCGACTCTGGATTTCCTGGAGAGCGACCCAGCAGGACCGGCAGGCCAAAGGCCACCAGTTTGGCGCTATTTGCTGAGGGGACGTAACCGAACGTGAGAGCTTGTTTTGCCTCGAGCCGAGTGCGCATCATATGCAACTCGGCATCGTTTTTCAGCGAGGGTGCACGTCCTTGAGCCACGCCGAGACATTTCTGAACAACCTGTTGGTTGGTTCCGACCACCACCAGGCTTCCCAGTATTGCTCCCACGATTTGTCGGGAGTTGTCCGGAGTGCTCCAGGCGATGAACTCGATGCCATCAACAACAGTTCGAGTCTCCGTCGGTGATCCATACGTCTGCACCGCGAGTGTCTTCAGAGTTTCTTCGACTGTTGATTTGATACGATTTGCGGAAGTGTGCGTTTCGACCAGCAGCGCGCCTTCATGTTTAATGTTTAGCGCTTCGCCTTCCTCGCCGGCCCGTAACTCGCTGACAACGACCGCCACCTGTGCGCGGGAGAGAATTACGCTCCGTACCGGTCCGATGCCGGTCCAACGCATCAGTCGGCTGAGGTATTGTGTTTTTCCTTCATTTGCCGGCATGCCAGTGATCTGCGCCAGCGACCGCCAGGCTTGCGTTGCCGAGACCGCATTGAATATTTCGTAGGGCTCGTTGGCCTCAAGAAAGATGAGGGAATCGGCCGGCGCGTAACTCGCCATGTCGACTGGTACCGGTCGCAACCACCAAAGCCAGATTATAACTGCGACGCATAAAGCCGAGGCGAGGAGCAAAAAGCGCCGGGTTCGATTCATGGCGTGGCATCCTACGCGGCGACTTGTGACGGCGCAAGCAGCACTTGAATCTTCCTCTGGAATTCTTCAAGAAACTTCCAATAAATCCGCTGTCGCGCCCCGTTTCGGCTTCCAGAAAAGGTGGTAAACTCAGCAGTCTCTCAGGTTAAACGCAGTAAAATAGCTGTTGACAATGTTTGGCCCGCTAGGGTAGTCTGCCTTTGCGGCAGTGAGACTGCCTTTCAAAACAAAGGTCTTGCCTGTACCTCGTTGCCGGAATCACCCGCCTTCAATTCGACGAAGGCCAATCCACTAGAGAAATTAGTTCGCATCGAATTTGGAAAGTTGTGCCAGCGCACCTTCTCTTCCGTTACTCCCGCCTGAACTTCTGCCAACTCGTTTCGGAACACCGCATTGAAACCCCCTACCACAGCCACGCAGAACAATAAGGTGTGCAAGAGCCGCCATTTTCGAGTGTTGAAGGCCCGCGCCCGTCTCCGTCAACAGCACCGTATCCGCTCCCTAAATGTCCTGAGGATTAAATAGATCATGTTCAAAAAAAATAACGGAAAGAACCTGGTTGGTGTCGACATCGGCTCAAGCTCGATTAAGGCGGTTGAGTTGCTTAAAAAAGGCAGCAACTACCACCTGGTCAACCTTGGTTTTGAAAATCTGTCGCCCGACACCGTGGTGGACGGTCAGATAATGGAGCTCAACAACGTTTCCAACGTCATCACGAACATCTTCACCGAACACCAGATTAAGACCTCGAGAGTGGCTGCCGGTGTTAGTGGTCACTCGGTAATCGTAAAAAATATTGTCCTGCCGCAGATGAGTGAAGACGAACTGCGTGAGTCGTTCAGCTGGCACGCTGAAGAGCACATCCCGTTCGACATTTCGGACGTGAACCTCGATTACCAGGTCACCAGCAGTTCGTCAGAAGCATTGAACGTGCTGCTGGCCGCTTGCAAGAGCGACAAGATTGCGAACGTCAAGCAGGCGATTCAGTTGGCCGGCAAGCAGCCTGCGGTAATCGATGTTGACACGTTTGCGCTGCAGAATTGTTATGAAGTGAATTACCAGCCCAAGGCGGGCGAAGTTGTTGCCTTACTCAACATCGGCGCCTCGACGATGAATATCAACATCATGAACGGCGCGCGCTCGGTGTTTGCACGTGACGCTTCAGTCGGTGGCAGCCAGTACACGAGCCTGCTGCAGAAGGAATTGGGTTTGACGTTTGACCAGGCGGAGGCCGTGAAGCGCGGTTATCCGTTACCCGAAGGTATTGAGGCCCGTCCCATCCAGCCAATCATCGAAACGGTCTCCGACATTCTGGCCCTCGAAATCCGGAAGACAATGGACTTCTATCGCGCGACGGCTGAAGAGAATGAACAGGCCATTCAGAAGATCCTCATCGCCGGTGGCAGTTCGAAACTGCCGGGACTTCCCGACTACCTGGCGAAGCGTTTCGAAATCCCAGTTGAACTATTTGATCCGTTTCGGCAGATCGAAGTTGACGGTAGGAAGTTTGACCCTGACTACATGAAAGAGATCGTTCCTGATATGGCAATTGCCGTCGGTCTCGCCTTGAGAGGAGTGGAAGCGGCATGATCAAAATTAACTTGCTTGAATCAGTAACGGACCGGCCAACTGGCGCGGCCATGGTGGAAGCGAGAGTGGCAACGCCCTTCGTGCAGACTGTTTTGTTTGCGGTAACTGTCTTTGGGCTGTTGATCCTCGTAATCGGCTTCGATTACGCCAGCTCAAAATCAGCCCATCAGAGCGCAGAAAAGGAACTGGAAAACCAACGGCACATCAACCAGGAAATGCTTGCGGTGAATCGCGAGCAGGCAGAACTGGAAAAGAAAGCTAAAGACATCCAGGGTCGTATCGATGCAATCAAGAGCCTGCGCGAATCACAACAGGGACCGAGCGCCGTGCTGCGCGATATCAAATACCGCTTTGACAGCGTACCGGGTCTCTATTTGAAGAGCCTCGAGCAGAAGGACGGCCAACTGACAATTAAAGGTATTTCGCCAAACG